>Ga0118677_10000712_pt1 | contig 71958 bp, 60 predicted proteins | sample AliMusrvi5mmetaG_FD_86154 | JGI IMG/M metagenome (GOLD analysis project Ga0118677, IMG submission 86154) | reverse complement strand
AGTCTGGGTGGCGCGGGTCTCGGAACGGGAGTTTCTCTGGGTATGGGATTTGGCGTGCCTTTGGGTGTTGCCGTTGGGTTGGGGGTTGCCGTTGGGTTGGGTGTTGCCGTGGGCATCGGAGTCGCAGTGGGGCTGGGAGCGGGAGTGGCCGTGGGTGTGGGAACGGGTCTCACAATCGAGGCCACGGCCCTGCCTGCGCTTATCGCCCCGCCGGTAACAGTCTTTCCCGCCAAACTGACCACCGGTCTTGTATTGGAAAGCAGTGCAGTTTTGATTTGCGCCACGGTAAGATTCGGATTTTTTGCGAGAAGCAGCGCTGCAACCCCGCTGACATGGGGGGTCGCCATGCTTGTCCCGCTCTTATAACCATAGGACGTGTCGGAATCAAAAGTTGTTGAGTAGATATTCTCGCCGGGTGCCCCCGCATGCACGGTGGTTTTTCCATAGTTCGAGAAAGATGACATCCCGTCCGTGTTGTTGAGGGAAGCTACGGCAATCACATTTGGCAGGTTGTAGCAGGCCGGGTAGGTCGGGGTCGTATCATTGTCGCTGGCATAATTTCCCGCCGCCGCGACGAAAAGCACGCCCGCGGTATTGGCGGCTTTGATGGCGTCATAAAGTGCCTGGCTATATGCTCCGCCCCCCCAGCTGTTGCTCAGGATGTTGGCTCCATTCTTGACGGCATAGTTGACACACTCGATCGCGTTGGACGTTGAGCCGGAGCCGGTGTTGTCGAGAAATTTCAAGGCCATGATTCTTACCGTCCAAGCCACTCCGCAGTGCCCGAGTCCGTTATTCGCAATCGCGCCAATGGTGCCCGAGACGTGGGTTCCGTGCCCGTTGTCATCCATGGGGTCGCCGCCGCCGGTTATGGAGTTAATTCCATAGACGTCGTCGATATACCCGTTGTGGTCATCATCTATCCCGTTGGCCGGAATTTCCCCCGGGTTATGCCACATGTTCCCGGCCAGATCCTGATGGGTATAGCGGACTCCCGTATCGATGACCGCCACAATCACGGTGGCACTTCCCGTGGTTTGCGCCCACGCGGGCAATACCTCAAGGTCGGCTCCCGCCACCCCTGGCACGCCGAGAACGGTTTGCCCGTAGTTGTTCAACGGCCATGCGGTTCCGTCCACATAAGCGGGATCCGTGGGGACATTCGCCGTGGCGTGGACGATATAATCCGGCTCGACATATTCATACAGTCCCGTGGACATCATTTTTTTTATTTGTTCCTGGATTTTGTCGCCTCTTTCTTTTCTGGAGCTGGCACCCCTTGTCATTGCGGGCACTCGGAGAACGGCGATTCTTGGCAATCTTGAAAAAGTTCTCACGTCTTGAATTTCTTTCGAGGAACGCAGGGAGTATTCCCTTGCTTTTTTTGCCCCCTCGGCGGTCGCAGCGGCGGGATTCCGATATTTGACGAGCAATCTGCCGGGGTTTGCTTCCCTTCCATTGATCTCCGCCTTTTCGGTGGCGGCCGTGGATGCCGCCTCTTGCGCGATCGCTCCCGATAAAAGAAGCGAACCAACAAGGACAGCGGCATAAGTGAGAGTGCGTTTCATATCATTTTAAAATGGAGACGGGTTCATCTATTTCGACCGTGCGGATTTGTTTGTCCCGGCCCATGACGGCGAGGGTGTTGGTCAGATGGCTTGTTTCGACCTGATAAACCCAGATTTGGGAAGTCGGCAAATATTTTACCGGGATCAGTTGATACTTCTTTTCCAGGTCGGCACGAACCTCCGCGGACGGCGTGCCGTCAAAAACGACCATCAGCCTTGTGAAGGAGGCGGAGTGAACGATTGCCGTTGCCATGAGGAGTGCAAACAGGGTTTTATGCATTGTTGGCCATGCCCCGGCGATTTTGTGGTGCCGGTCGAAAATGTCAAGAATTTCGGTGGAATTTCGGCGGAATTTGTGGGCGCGCGCGAGGGCCGACGGCGCGTTCCCCCGCTCCTTATCCCCGGGGCTTTATTTTTTCAGCAGGTCATCCATTGATCGGATGGAACCGTCGGGGAAGCAAACGCGCGGGCCGTGACCATGCACTCCCGCGATCTCGATGAGCCAGGGCTGGGTGGCATACTGATACGGCGAAGTGGGCAGGGCATCGAAGGCTCCCGGAACATAATGTATGCGGGGAATATCCCGGGGGTTGCCCCCGGCGGTCATGCGCTTGATCGTCGGGCAGAGCCAGACTGCCGGAACCGCTCCATACGGACCGAGTTCGCCCAGCCACCAGTCTTCATTGAGCATTTGGTTGGTATTGGAACCCTCCGGTTCCTGCGGCCACATGCCCTTGTCCTGAACATAGGCGGCAAGGGAGACATGGAGAGAACGCATGTGACTGAGGCAGACAGCTCCCTCGGCCCGGTTGAGGGCGGGGCCATACCCAACAGCCACCAAGGCCGCCAAAACGGCCACAATGGCAATCACCGTGAGCAACTCAACAAGAGTGAACCCCGGCGAAGCGGAGCGCCTTGCGGGGCACAGATGGAACTCAACGATCAATCAAAAAACAGGACGTCCCGAAATTTCTCAGAGCACGTTCAACGAGATTCTCACTCCGCTCAATTTAAAATCTCTGGAGACGGCGTGCACGGGATCTGTGACGCTGTAGCTCTCGTAGCATTGGAGAGAACCGGAGCCCGAGAAGGCATAGTAGGGCGATTTGGTGTCGAATGATCCCGCGAAATATCCTCCCAGCGAATCAAAGTAGCTCATTGACGGAGGCGGGATGACAGCCGAAGGAGTTTCGAGAACCCCTGTCAACTGGGTGGTCAAGATGGCGGCATCCGTCGTGCCCGTGACAATAGTCCCGGCAACGAAAAAAACGTAGTTGTTCTTGCCGGTGAGGGAAGGAACTCCCGTCGAACTATAGGAAAAACGAATGATGCCGAAGAGTCCGTTGCCTCTGGCCGTGGCTTGGTAGCTTCCCTGGACGCCGGACACAAGCGGCGAACCATTTGTGAACGGAGGCGGACCGCCGAACGAACCGGCATGGGCGGTTGCAACGGTGAAGAGGGCGAGGAGGGAGGCAATGGAACGTTTCATACGAGAGACGTTCCTATCGGATTGCAGGAAGCTTGAAAAGAAAAAAAAGCGGGTTTTTTCGAAAAAAATAATCACGGAAGAGCGTGGCTTCCCCGAAGGAAACGGGATAGGGGCAACGGAATTATCCTGATTCCGGTCCGAACAGCTCGTGCGCGAGGACGCTGAGGCAGTAGATTGCGGCGGTCTCCGTGCGCAGGATGATCGGGCCGAGTGTGATCGGAAGGCACCCGTGGCTCTTGGCGAGCGCGATCTCGGCCGGGGTAAAATCGCCCTCGGGCCCGACGAAAACCGTGACGCTCAGCGGGAGGCGGCGGTGTTGGGAAACAAAGTCCGCGAGAACCGGCTTCAGCGGGCGCGCGTCCGGTTGGAGCGAGGCGATGAGGAGAAGTTCGGAGCCCGCGCCCCGATCGAGAAAGGCTTTCGGGGAGACAGGTTTTGTGATTTCGGGCAGGTGGTTTTGGCCGCATTGTTTGCAGGCTTCGAGCGCGATATCCTGCCATTTGCCCCGCTTTTTTTCGGATGCGTCGTCGGCAAGCTGGACGACCGTGCGGTCGGAGAGAAGCGGGGCGACCCGCGCTGCGCCGAGCTCGACGGCCTTCTGGACGATGAGATCCATGGTTTTTCCCTTCGGCACCGCTTGGGCGAGCGTGATCGCGCGGGGGGGCGCGGGCGAGCGGGTCGCGGAGGAAAGCTTCAGCACGACGCGACCCGCCGCCGAGACGATGACGCCCGAAGCCTCGCGTCCGCATCCGTCAAAAACCGCAATCTTTTCGCCGCCGCCGAGGCGCAGGACATTGAGACAATGGTGGGACTCGGCGCGATCAAGCGTGGAGGTGTCCCAGGATTCAGGCGGAAGGTGGAATCGGTGCATAGGAGTCGTCCAAAAATAACATGACACATTCTACTCGTTCTTTTGCCGCCATCCTGCGTTGCTCCTCAGTCACAGACCGCTGCGGGTATGCTTCTTCGTCGCGCCTTGGCTGGCGGAAAAATTTCTTCGCATCCTGTATCATGTTATTTTTGGACGACTCCATAGCGGGAACGGATGTAATGCCGGACGGCCTCCTGCCACGGGCGCGGCACGACGCCGGTCACGCGGGCAAGTTTTTCCGTGGCGAGGGCGGTGAACGGCGGACGGGGCGCGACAAAGGATTTCATGTCGGCGAGGCGGAGGGAGCCGACCGTGGTTGTGGCCAGCGGGAGGCCGGCCTCGGAAGCGCACCGAAGGGCGAAGGCGCCGAAGGCGCGCCAGGAACAACTGCCGGAATTGCAGGCATGGAAAATCCCGCCGGGCAATCGCGGATCAAAAAAGGGAGCGAGCCATCCGGCCACGTCGCCCGCAAATGTCGGGGAGGAAAATTTGTCCGTGATCGCTTCGACGCGCGGGTTCGTGCGGGCACGTGCGATGATTCCGTCGATGAACGACGGCTTGTCCGGTCCAAAGACCCACGAGATCCGGACGACCATGTGGGCGGGGTCGCACGCAAGAACCGCCCGCTCGCCATCCAGCTTGGTTTGCCCATACCACCCGAGCGGGTTCGGCGCGTCGTCCTCGAAATACGGGGAGGATTTTTCTCCGTCAAAAACGTAGTCGGTGCTGAAGTGGACAAGCCGGGCGCGCTTCGTCCGCGCGTCTGCCGCCATAATCCCGGGTGCCAGCGCATTGACCATTCGGGCCTCCTCCCGGTCGGTCTCACAGCGATCCACATTTGTCATCCCGGTGCCGTTGACCAGAACCTCATAATCCCGGCCCGCGAGAAGAGCCCGCAATGCGGCGGCATCGGAGACATCGAGTTCCGGGCGGGCCATGGTGGAGATGACGTGAAGATTCCCCCACGCGCGGGCGAGGGCGGCCGCGAGACGGCCATGACCACCGAGGATCAAGATTTTCATTCGGTGCTTTCTTCTGCCAGGCGGGCCATCGCGGGCGGGATTTGTTTGTCGGCACGGGCGCCGAGTTTTTTAAGGTCGAGCGTGCGCTTGACGAGGTTTCCGCGTCCGGAGGCGAGCCGGGCCATTGCTTGTTCGTGGGCGTCGCGGGCCTGGCCGATCCGTGCGCCGATTTCTTCCAGGGATTCGAGGAAGAGGACAAAGGCGTCGTGGAGGTTGCCGGCCTGCCGCGCAATTTCCTGCGCGTTCACGGTCTGCTTGTGGTGGCGCCACACGCTCTCGACCGCGCGCAGGGCGACGAGCAACGTCGAGGAGGAAACCAGGATGACATTTTTTTCAAAGGCATCGGAGTAAAGGGCCGGATCGTGTCCGAGCGCCAGGCTCAGAGCGGGCTCGACCGGAACAAACATCATCACAAAATCCGGCGACCGGAGGGCCGCCAGCGCCGGATAGTTTTTCCGCGAGAGCTCATCCACGTGCCGCCGCACCGAGCCGGCATGTTCGCGCAGGGCGGCCAGGCGTTCGGATTCGGTGGCCGCATTCACACAGCGTTCGTAGGCCGTCAGCGAAACCTTGGCGTCGATGATGAGGTTCTTTCCTTCCGGGAGATGCACGACGACATCGGGCATGCGCAGCGAACCCGCCTCGTCCCGGTGGGCGGCTTGCGTTTCGTATTCCGTCCCTTTTGTCAGTCCGGACTTTTCCAGAATGCGCTCAAGAACCAACTCGCCCCACGAGCCCTGGGTCTTTGACTGGCCTTTGAGGGCACTGGTGAGGTTTTCCGCTTCTTCGGCCATCTGGCGGTTGAGTTCGTGGAGGTTTTTGAGTTGCGCTCCGAGGGCGGCCGCCGACTTTTCCTCCTCGGAGTGGATGACCTCCATCCTCTCGCGGAACTCGCCGATCCGCTCGCGCAGCGGGCCGAGGATCGTTGCCAAACCAAGCTGGTTCTGCTCAAGAAACCGGACGCTCTTCTCTTCGAGCAGACGGGACGCCAGGTTTTCAAACTCCAGCTTCATTTGCGCCTGCATCTCTTCCAATCTCCGGGCTTCGGACGCGATGCGCTCGAGGAGGTGCGATCTTTCGGTCTGTGCGGAGGCGAGGGCGGCGGAAAGGCTGTCGTTCTTTTCCCGTTCGCCGACCAGGGCCGCCTCGGCTTTTTGGAGGTGGGCGTCCATCGTGTCGGCCCGTGCCGCCTGCGCGGAGGTCTCGGCGCGCACCCGGCCAACCTGCGCGGCGGCCCGCGCGGCGCAAGCGAGCCATCCCAACAGCCCGCCGGTTGCAAGGCCGGCCAGGCAAAGAAGGGCGGAGATTTTGTCCATGTCCGGAAGACTAGCAACCTGTCGGGCTGAAAAACGAGCGGCAAATGCCGCCGATTTGGGATTCTTTTGTTTTGGCGATCACTTTTTGATTCGGGAGAGCCGGGGAAGCGAACCGGGGCTGTAGTCCGCTCGATTTTCGCTCGGCGACGCCACGGAACGAGGGTGATTTCCTGCCAGCACGCCCATACCGGGGTGTTGCTTTGTGTTTTTCAAGCTGTCAGGCTTGGAAAAGTCCGGCAGGCTGCTAGTGTCGGGCACCGCTGGTTGCGTCTCTTGCCGCCGGCCACCATTGCGCATGAATCTTCCCAACAAGCTCACCGTTTCACGACTCGGTCTCGCGGGAGTCTTTGTGGTGTGTTTTTCGGTTCCTTTTCCTTTCAGGTTCACGGCGGGACTGCTGCTTTTTCTGGTTGCGGCGGGAACCGATTATCTTGACGGGGTTCTTGCCCGGAGACACGGGCTGATCACGGACTTTGGCAAACTGATGGATCCGCTTGCGGACAAGATCCTGACGGCGTCGGCGTTCATCTGCCTTGCCGGAACGCCGCTCGTGGGATTTCAGGCCTTCCCCGAGTGGGCGGTCATTGCGATTGTCAGTCGTGAGTTTCTGATCACCGGCCTGCGTTCGCTTGCGGCTTCCAAAGGGATCGTGCTGCCCGCCGAGCGCCTTGGAAAGCACAAGACCGCCTGGCAGATGATCACGATTATCTACTTTCTGGCGTTGTTGGCCCTCACCGAGTGGACGGCCACGCCCGGGCTGAATCTCCTCTGGAAAGCGGGCCAGGCTTTTCTTGTCCCGCTCACCGTCGTGTTGACGATCTATTCCGGTCTGGCCTACCTCTACAAAAACCGGAATTTGATTGAGACCGACTGAGAGCAAACACACGCCGGGCCCGGTCACTCTGCGGCGATCGATGCGGCGGCGGCTTCCCACCCGGCATTGGCGGTATCGAGCGAGTCGGCGACGCCGGCTAGCTTGCGGTTGATTTCCATTGCCAGGGAAGGGTTGTCGTAGGTGGCGGGATCTTCGAGTTGGGCGGAGAGGTCGCGTTGGCGGGCCTCGAGCGCGTGGATCTCGGCTTCGAGGACCGCGACGCGTTGCTCGCGGGCACGGCGTTCGCGCGCGACGGCTTGGCGGGCCTGCGATTCGGCTTTGCGCTGGGCGCGCACTTCCTTCATGCCGGGACCGGATGCTTGGCGTTCGGGGGCGGGAGCGGCCGCCGGCTGGTGGTTGCCCAGCGAGGCGACCGTGCCTGCCCGCGCACCCGTGGCGCGGGATTTGTCCAGATAATAGGCGTAATCTCCGGCGTAGGGGGAGAGCCGACCCGACTGCACATGGATTACCGTGGTGGCCAGCGTGCGGATGAAGTGGACGTCGTGGCTGACGAAAAGCATTGTGCCTTCGTAGGGTGCGAGGGCACGGATGAGCGCGTCGATGCTCGGCATATCGAGGTGGGTGGTCGGCTCGTCGAGGAGCAGCAGGTTGGGCGGATCGAGCAGGAGCTTGACCAGGGCAAGCCGGCTCTTCTCTCCGCCGCTGAGCACGCTCACTCTTTTGAAGACATCATCACCCCGGAAGAGGAAGGCTCCAAGCACATTGCGGGCGGCCTGCTCGCCGACCGGCCGTGGGATCGATTGGACTTCCTCAAGAACCGTGCGGCTCAGGTCGAGCGCATCGGTGCGGTGCTGCGCAAAATACCCGATGCTCGCGTTGTGCCCGGGCGAGCACGTTCCGGCCTCCAGCGGAAGATGCCCGGCAAGAATTTTCAGCAGGGTCGATTTGCCGGCACCGTTCGGGCCCACAAGCACCGTGCGCTGGCCGCGTTCGACTTCGAGGTTCAGGTTCTCGTAAATAACATGATCGCCGTAGGCCTGCCGAACCCCTGCGACGGCGATGACCCGCTGGCCGCTGCGCGGCGGTTGCGGGAAGCGGAAGTGGACGGTCGGCTCGTCGGATTCCGGGGCTTCGATGCGTTCCATGCGGGCGAGTTGCTTGACGCGATCCTGCGCCTGCGCGGCCTTGCTGGCTTTTGCGCGGAAGCGGTTGATGAAGTCCTGGAGGTGTTCGATTTCCTTTTGCTGGTTGCGATAGGCGGCGAGGTGTTGCTCCTCCCGGGCTTTTTTTTGCACCAGGCAGGAATCAAAATTGCCGTTGTAGCGGATGAGCTTGCGGTGGCGGATTTCCACAATCCCGAGGCAGAGCGTGTTGAGAAATTCGCGGTCGTGCGAGATTGCCAAAATCGCGCCGGGGTAGCCGAGGAGGTAGTTTTGGAACCACCCGAGGGTTTCGAGATCGAGGTGGTTGGTCGGCTCGTCGAGCAGGAGGAGATCGGGCTCGGCCACAAGCAAACGGGCCAGATGCGCCCTCATAATCCATCCGCCGCTCAGCTCTTTCGCCGAACGGTGGTAGTCCTCTTCGCGGAAGGCAAGCCCCGACAAAACCCGCTTTGCCGCAGCCTCCGCCCGCCCGTCGGCCTCCGGCCCGGCCGCAAGTTCCATCACGGTTTCCTCGGTGGCCGCCGCCGTCTCCTGCGGCAAATACCCGCACCGCACCCCGCGCTGCAGGCTGACCTCCCCTTCGTCCGGATCATCGTGCCGGAGCAGGAGAGAAAAAAGCGTGGACTTGCCGGCACCGTTCGGTCCGATGAGACCGATGCGATCACCGGAATTGATCTGCAGCGAGGCGTCCTCAAAAAGAACCCGCCCGCCAAAAGATTTTGTGACTCGTGAAACTGTGAGCATTCGGAAAAGCCGGAGACTCTAGCAGACAGTTGCCGGAGTGGTGCAAAAAATTTCACCAGGCCTTGATCTCTTGCAAGTGACGAGGCCGCAGGCCCTGCAGCGATTTGCCGATAATGGGATAATGTAAGAAATCGTGCGTTGACGTGCGATTTTTATTGTGCCGTCCGTCAACCAGCTTGCAGATTGCAAGAGCTTTGTCGCCCCTCTTCCTTTTTTTGAAAATGCTGGCTGTGTTCTTTGCCTGGAGCACGGTCGGCCTGTTTGCCGCCGGGCAAACTGACGCAGATCCGGCGGGCGGCAGCAGCCGGGTTGACGGCGGCATCGTCGCGGTGTACCTGAAGGACAACAACAAGGAAGCTGTCCTTGGTCTTCCGCAAGTCAAATACGGCCAGGCAGCGGTGAGTTGGGCGCAGATACAACCAGAGAAGGGAAAATATGATTTTTCATCGCTCGAAAGGCAGCTTGCCGATTATGCGAAACGCGGGATGCGGGTGACGGTTGAGATCTCCGGCTACATCAAGCCGCACTACCTCTTCAACGAAGTGCCGTACGTCAAGGAAACCGGCAAGGAGGTCGCCTCATTTGTACAGGTGAAAAACACCGAAGGCACGCTCATGTTCTGGCATCCGGCCTACGAGCGCGCGTTTGTGAGCTGCCTCACCGCATTCAGAAATTTCATCGCCGCATCGCCGTACAAGAAAAGTATTTTCGGCCTCAGGATGAATTTCAATCCCTTTGGCTGCGAAACCTTCACGGTCTCGCCGCCGGAGGCGGCGAAGAAACTCGCCGACCGCAACGCATGGATTCGCCCGCCGGGACTTGACCAAACAATTCCCTACGAGGGATGGAGCCAGAAGGCGGGCGACGATTATATGCGTCGCATCCTCCAGAAACATCGGGAGCTTTTTGCCGGCGTGGTTCCGGTTTTCCTGCCCACTTACGTCCCTAAAAGTCTTTACTCCGAATACAAAGAACACCTTGAAAACGGAACCGGCGTCCTGTTTGCAACCGATTCTCTTTTTGCCCCGATATCACGGCATTCCGAGGATCGGTGGTCTCTGTTTCTGGAGTACTGTAAAACCGGAAAAACGTTAGGTTATGCTGAACCCATGGCCAATGCCTGGGGCGTACGCGGCAAGAAGGACGCATATATCCTGCCGCCTGTGCAGGCATTCTACTGGCGGCTACTTTGCGATTTGCACAAGGGCAACTCCTATATCGCATGCTATGGAGGGGACTTAGCCGTCGCCGTAACGGGAGAGTTCCACAGCGCGCAGTACAACATTCATCACAACGACCGGGCAACCGGCGAGAATTTTAAGGGGGAATTCTCCAATGCGCTGACCTTCGCCGCTCTTTATGCGGGCTATCATGCAAAGCCCGAGCTCTCTCCGGGGGCTTGGATTGCCCTGCGTGGTAGCGATGCGGCCGCAAATGCAGAGAAGCCCGACGATAAACTTTCGGTTTTCACTGGCGATTACACCTTTTTTATGGAGCGCGAGGCCGACAAAAGCCGCGGGGTCATGCACATCGGGCCCGATGCGATCCGCTACGGCGGCTACGCCCGCGAACTTCCTGCAAATGAAACGATGCGGTTCAAACTCAACGAAAAATTCGCCGCGAGTCTTGCCGGAAAACCGGCCACGCTTTCGGTGACCTACTTCAGCGATGCCCCCAACGGAACATTCACCGTATCAGCGGGAGATAAAATATTTTCCGTGGCGATGAAAGGCGGGAAAAAATGGGAGACTGCGGAGTTCGCAATCAGCGGTTCGCTGCTATCCGCGAAGACCGGCGAAAGCATAACGATCCGAAGCGGCACAGCCCCGCTCACGCTTCATCTTGTGGAAGTGAAGCGGCAGCACTAATACCTTTGTCACTGTCAAGTGGATATTCGCTCACCCACTTGCCAACTCTTTTGAGTTTGAAGGAAATCCGATGAGCCAGATTCAGCAAGGGAACCGAGAACTCTTTAACCCAAATAGCCCCAACGGGAGACGGCTTTTTTGACCCAATGTTTCCGTTCGACCCATCATGGCTGGCTTTCCAATTATTCATTGATTCCCTTCGCAGGATTGGCTTGTCCGGGGCGAGGAAACCATGTCACTCGCTCGGACTCTTTGCTCCACGTATTCCCGGAAGTCGCAAAGTCGATTACAGGAAATGCGCTGCCGCCCACGGTGGGCACGGCGAACTGCATCGACGCGTGGATTGCTGGGGGCTGGGGCGTCAGGGCCACGTAACCCTCGGCATCGGCCTCGATCTCCACCGGTTCGTATATATTTCCGCCCAGCCGCTTGTCGCGCGCCAGCACCACCGGGCCGCGCTGCAGCGCGCGGAAAGATTCGGCCGTTTCGGGACTTCCGTCGGGCGATTTCACCAACCGACAACGCATATCGAGACTCAATGAGATCTTGTCGCCTTCTGCCCAATCCTGTGTAACGACGAGATACGTGCCAGGCGTGGCTTCCAGCGCCTTGGAGTCAAATGCATAATCCGCCTGTTGCCGGATCCGATCCTCAAGCTCTCCACGCAACTACACGGCGCCGGGAGGAAGCAATTGGAAGACGTCCTTTACCTTCAGCGTGTCGGGCTTGGTCTCACTTTTTGCTGCCTCTGCTTTTAATAGTTTGCGCGCGGAAATACCCGGGAGCCTCACCGGCGGCGGCAGATGTTTCGAAAGCGTCTCCACGATCGATTTGCTCTCCGGCTTGTTGGCGAGGTTCACGGTTTCCGCGGGATCATTTGTTTCGTCGTAGAGTTCCGTTGCGGCGGTGCTGCCATCGCGACGGTCGCGCCAGACCGTGAGCCGCCAGCGCTCATCACGGATGCTGTAGCCCATCAGCGGACGATTTCCGGTCACTATTCCGTTTCGAGGGAACTGGCTGATGGCGACCTTTGCTGCCGGCAGGGACGGCTTATCCAGCCACGGTTTGAGGCTCATCCCATCGAGGCCTGAGGGGACAGACAGCCCGCAAACGTCTGCAAGCGTCGGGTAAACGTCCACGAATTCGACCTGGGCCTCGCACTTTTGTCCGGCTGTTTTTTGTCCTGGCAGGCTGACGATCAGCGGGGCGCGGGTGGCAAGTTCGAAGTTGGTTTGTTTGGTCCACAGGCCGTGGTCGCCAAGCTGCCAGCCATGGTCGCCCCAGAGCACGACAATGGTGTTGTCAGCGAGCCCTTCTTTTTCCAGCGCGTCAAGGAGGCGTCCGACCTGCGCGTCGGTGTAGCTGGCGCATGCGTAGTAGCCATGCCTCATTTGTTTTGCAAAGTCCACGGGGAGCGGATCGCCCTTCGGCACGTTGGCGTAGGAGTGCAGCTCGCTGGCGTTGTTCGCGGCGAAGGCAGGCGCCCCCTCGGGGAGGTGGTCGATGGCTGGCACCGGAATCTTGTTGGGATCATGGAGGCCCCAGTATTTTTTTGGTGCGATGAAGGGCAGGTGAGGCTTGTAGAAGCCGACCGCGAGAAAAAACGGCTGACCTTTCTCTTTCAGCTCGTGCAGCCGTTTGATGGATTCGGAAGCCGTATGGCCGTCGGGCAACTCGTCATCGGTTTTCGGGCTGACGCTGAAGGCATCGCCGCGACGACCTTTGGCAGGCTTGGCCGCATTCGGCTTGTCGTTGTCGGCTGGCAGCGGGCGATTGAGGTATTCGCGCGTCCCCTGGCCGAATTTTTTTACGATCCGTTTGGTCGGATCCGCGGGATCCGTATCCACGGTCTCGCCAGATGGATACCACTGCGGCTCGCTCCACGACCGGCCGTCCTCGAATCCCCCATGATAGATTTTCCCAAGCGCGGCGCAGTAATAGCCGTTGGCTTTAAAATGCTCCGGCAGCGTGATCGCGTTGGGCAGCGCGACACGGAAATGTGTTTCCAGATCCCAGACACGTGTCGCATCGGGCCGACGTCCGGTCATCAGCGAGCTGCGCGACGGGCTGCAAACCGCCTGCTGGCAGTAAGCGTGGTTGAACAAGAGCCCACGGGCGGCAAGGCGATCCATATTGGGGGTTTTTGCCATGGGACTACCATAGCAGCCCATCTCCGGACGCAAGTCGTCCACCGCGATGAAGAGGACATTAGGTTTGGCGGCATTGTGCGTCGTTTCTGTGGCGGCCAGCAAACCGCACGTGAGAGAAGATACGGGCAGGAGGAGGTGAAAAACTCTCATGGTGTTCCGGGTTTAAACCGGCAACCACTTGAAAAGTTGCGTTTCCTAAAGAGAAATTTCTTCGGCAAATTCGGGTGGAGATCCCATGTTGCGTCCTCTCCCCAAAAAAACTGGAACGATCATCCATGTGGGCAGAGTTTCTTTCGACCAACGGAAGCCTGGGGCAAATGCGCCTGATCACCACAAGTTGTGTTGTTTCCAAAAGAGATTTCCGGTTAGTGTGACAGAATGTCTCCCACTATCCTCATTGTTGACGACGAAAAGCACACGCGCGACGGGCTGCGTCATGCTTTGGAAGACGCGTTTGATGTGTATGTGGCAGCGGACAGCGATGGAGCGTTGAAGGTGCTCGAGACCGACCGGGCCGACGTGCTTCTCACGGATCTGCGTCTCGGGGCGGACGATGGGATGGCCCTGATTGAAAAAGTTCTCAAGCGTCCCAACCCTCCGATTTGCATCATGATGACGGCCTACGGATCGGTGGATACGGCGGTCGAGGCCATGAAGCGCGGCGCTTACGACTTTGTGACGAAACCCGTGAACATCGACCGGCTCGAGATGCTGGTGAGGCGGGCGCTCCGGGATCGCGCGACCCGCCATGAAGTCACGGAACTGCGGGCCAAGGTGGAAAAGCAGTTCACCATCGACGGGATGATCGGCCGTTCTCCGGCGATGGTCGGGGTGTTTGACACCATCAAGCAGGTAGCGCCCTCGAAGGCGACCGTCCTCATCCAGGGCGAAAGCGGAACCGGCAAGGAACTCGCCGCCCATGCGATCCACCATCTCAGCCCCCGTTCAAAGGAAAATTTTGTTGCCGTGCATTGCGCCGCGCTGGCCCCGGAACTCCTCGCGAGCGAGTTGTTCGGACATGAAAAAGGCGCCTTCACCGGGGCGTTCGAACGGCGGATCGGACGGTTTGAACAGGCAAAAGGCGGCACGCTTTTCCTCGATGAAATCGGCGAAATTGACGCGGCCACGCAGGTCAAAATCCTGCGCGTCCTCGGCGAGCGGACGTTCGAGCGGGTCGGCGGCAGCCAGACGCTTCAGGCCGATGTCCGCCTGATCGCCGCCACCAACAAAGATCTGGTGAAACAGGTGGCGGAGGGAAAATTCCGGGACGACCTGTTTTTCCGCCTGCATGTGGTTCCGTTGACGATGCCGCCCCTGCGCGACCGCAAAATCGACATCCCGCTCCTGGTCGCGGCGTTTCTTCGGGAATCGGCCGCCGAAAACAACAAGCCCTTCCGCGAGCTTGCGCCGGAGGCGATCGCCCGCATTCTGGATTACGATTGGCCGGGCAACGTGCGCGAACTCCGCACCGCCATCGAGCACGGGGTCGTCATGTCCACCGCCGACAAAATCCTTCCCCGCGATCTTCCGGCGTCGGTGCGCGCGGTTTCCGGCGGGCCGACGGACATTCCGCAGACGGAAAGATTAAATTTGCAGGAAACCGAAACGGTTCTTATCTTCCGGGCCTTGGAGGAATCCCGTGGCAACCGGTCGCAAGCGGCGCTCAAATTGGGCGTCAGCCGCCGCACGTTGCAGCGGCGCCTCAAAGAACTCAACATTCGCAAACGCAGCAAAATAGAATCCTAGCCATGGCCGCACTCAACGAAATTGAAGCGCAGAAAGCCGTTCACTCGATTGATCAGGGCAAGATCGCGCCGGTCATCCGGAACGGGATGTTTGTGGCGTTGGTCATCGGGCTTTCCCTTCTTTATCTCTTCGTCCAGTTCCGCGGATTCTCGACGAGCACCGCGATGGATCAGGCGCAGATCTCAAGGAATCTTGCGGCGGGAAAAGGGTTTTCCACGCAGATCATCCGCCCGCTTGCCATCTGGCAACTCCAGAATACGGGGAAGGAAATTCCCAAGGATCTTCTGCCGGATTTCTATCAGGCTCCTTTGAATCCCCTTGTCAACGCGCTGCCGTTGTCCCTCGTGAAATCGAAGTGGAAGATGCTCCCCACCGAGCTCGTTTACACGCCCGAGCGCGTCATTGTCTGCGTTTCGATGCTCTTTTTTCTGCTCTCCGTCGTCGTGTGGTATTTCGTGGGGAAACTTTTGTTCGACCGCAAGCTCTCGATCGTGGCCTGTGCGATCATCCTGCTGACCGACATGATGTGGCAGTTTTCGATGTCCGGGCTGCCGCAGATGCTGATGTTGTTCCTATTTTCCGGGGTCGTCTGGCTGACGCTCCTCGCGATGAGGCACCGGGACAGGTTGCCGGTTGTTCTGGGGTGCCTGTTCGGGGCGGGTCTGCTCTTTGGTTTGATGGTGCTCTCGCACGGGCTGGCCGTCTGGATGTTTCTGGGCTGGCTGCTGTTTGCGCTCGTCTATTTTCAGCCGCGCGGTGTTCTGGCTCTCGTCGCGGTGGCCGGCATTCTGTTGGTCGTGTTGCCTTGGATGGCCCGTGACTATTCGGTCTGCGGGAATCCGTTCGGGCTTTCGATTTATGACGGGGCAGCCTCCGCCGAAATCGCGCCGGAGGCCGGCTTCCTCCGCTCGTTTGACGGCCCTCCGGGCACCTCGGGCATGTTCCGAACGGAAAAGGTCAAGGCCGGTGTGGCCGGCCAGGTCAAGATGATTTTTTCGCTGTTGGGCATGAACCTGGCGGCCGGTGTTTTTTTTCTCTCGCTGCTGCATCCGTTCCGTTCGGAGGTCACTTCCCTTTTCCGATGGGGGGCCTTGTTGATGTGGATGGGGGCAGTTTACGGGATGGGGATCTTCGGCGTCGGCGGGGTGATTTCCTCCAATCAACTCCACGTCCTGTTCCTCCCGGTTTTCATTTTTTACGGCCTCGCCTTTTTGCTCGTTCTCTGGGGTCGGCTGGAGTTCACCTCTCCGATCCTGCGTCCGATTTTTCTGGGAGTGGTGGTGGTGCTCTGCGCCCTCCCGCTGATTTCCACGCTGTTCTCCGGGCAGCGGTTGGCGGTTCAGTGGCCGCCTTACGTTCCTCCCTATATCGGCATTCTCGGCGATTGGTTTGAAGAGAAGGAAATCATCGCCACGGATATGCCTTGGGCCGTCGCTTGGTATGCCCGCCGCAAAGCCCTGCTTCTTCCCGAGACGCTGAAGGATTTCAGCCAGGCCAGCGACTACGGCGTTCTCGGCGAGCCGGTCAGCGGCCTCTACCTGACTCCGATCACGGGGAACTCCGCGCTTTTTTCCGAAATCTACAAAGGGGCCTACAAAGGATGGGCGCTCCTCATCACCAGACCGCCGAACGTCTCCGGCTTCCAGCTTCCGGTCTATACCGCCCTGCCGATCGAGGGGGAATGCATCATTTTTGCCGACCGCGACCGGTGGACGAAGCGCGAAAGCGGACGCTGACCGGCCGGGCCGCCCGGCACGGGGAGATTTGATGCTCGTCGCTTCGCTTGCGCCGCAATCCGGATCCTTCCCCCGGGCTTCTCTTGCGGCGGGCCTGCTTGCCGTTCAGGAGGAGTGCGGGGGCTGCATTCCGTTCGAGCGGTTCATGCGCGACGCGCTCTACCATCCGGATTTCGGTTACTACGCCGCACGAATCCGCGAAGTCGGACGGCGCGGGGATTTTTCCACATGGCCGACGCTTGACCGCGCGCCGGCCCGCGCGGTTGCGGCGTGGTTCGCGGCCGCGCGGTTCCGCCACATCATCGAGGTTGGCGCGGGCAACGGCCGGATGGCCGCCGACGTGCTCCGCTCGCTCGGATGGATGAGACGCCTGCGCACGACGTATCACATTGTCGAAGTCTCCGCGCCGCTTCGCACGCTCCAACAAAAGCGGCTTGCCCGGCGGCGGGTTGTCTGGCACGGGGATATGGAATCCGCGCTGCGTGCCGCAGGGGGACGCGCGCGGATTTTTTCCAACGAGCTTCCGGACGCGTTCCCCTGCCGGGTTTTCGTCCGGGACGGCGCGGCTTGGAAGGAACTCGCGCTGCGGCTTGAGGAGGGAGGACTGCGGGAAGTTTTCACCGCCTGCCCGAACCTTCCGGAATCCTCCGCGTTCGAGCATCCGTTCGCCGGGGGAGCGCGGATCGAGATCCATGAAGCCTATCGCCGGTGGCTGATCTCATGGGCCGGATATTGGAAATCCGGGGCGATGCTGACGATCGACTACGGAGCGGAAATGCCGGAACTTTACCACAGGCGGCCCGCGGGAACGCTCCGCGCCTACGCGCACCACCATCGGCTTTCCGGTTCGGATATCTACGGCGCGTTTGGACGGAGGGACATCACCTGCGATGTCAATTTCACCGACCTCCGGCGCTGGGGCGAGGCCCTTGGTTGGAAAACCGAAAGTCTCACAAGCCTCGGGAGTTTTCTTGCCGACAAGCTTCCGAAGACCCGCCTGCCAACGGAATATGCGGAGGCCGCAGCCTCCTTCCAAACTCTTGTCCAGCGAACACCATGACCGGATACCTCAAAATCAAAATCCAGCCGGGAGCTTCGCGGGACGAAGTTTGCGGAAGGCACGGGGATGCTCTTATTTTCTGTGGCGGGAAGGGTTGATTTTGAACGGCGCGTGTGATATGCCCTCCCGCGCATGGCGAAAGACGACTGCATCACAAGCGAGGGCGTTGTGTTGGACGTGCTTCCCGGAACAATGTTCCGGGTCAAGCTGCCCAACGGCCATGTCGTTCTGGCCCACATCTCCGGGAAAATGCGCAAAAATTTTATCCGGATTGTTCCCGGCGACCGCGTGACCGTCGAACTCTCGCCCTACGACCTCGGCAAAGGCCGGATCACCTTCCGGGAATCCGAGACGCCGAGAACTCCCTAGTCCGGTTCCCGTTGGGATAAAAAAGCGGGCGGAAAAACAAGGATGCTGTTTTTTGTTTTGCGCAATTTTGTTTTTGACACCGGGCCGCGAACCGCTACTCTGACCGTCCTGCCGGAATCTGGAAGGAAGCGCGCTGCCCGTTTTCGCAAGAGCGAAAACGGCGGGCGGGCTTCACCCTTTTCCCGGCGAAATATAAACCGCTTCCCGATGTTCAAACCATGCGGCTCCGGCCGCCAGATGCCCATGTAGCTCAGTTGGTAGAGCACGTCCTTGGTAAGGACGAGGTCACCGGTTCAAACCCGGTCATGGGCTCCACGAATGTCGGTCGCACCAAAAGAAACAATCTGCAATAACTCAAGATGGCTAAAGAACAGTTCCAGCGCAATAAACCGCACGTCAACATCGGCACGATCGGCCACGTCGATCACGGCAAAACCACACTCACCGCCGCGATCACGACCGTCCTCGCCAAAACCGGCAAGGCGACCGCCAAAAAATATGCCGATATTGATGCCGCTCCCGAAGAAAAAGAGCGCGGTATCACGATCAACACCGCCCACGTGGAATACGAGACCGACAAACGCCACTACGCCCATGTGGACTGTCCCGGACACGCCGACTACGTCAAAAACATGATCACCGGAGCCGCCCAGATGGACGGTGCCATCCTTGTTGTGAGCGCGGCCGACGGCCCGATGCCCCAGACCCGCGAGCACATCCTGCTCGCCCGTCAGGTCGGCGTGCCTTCGATCGTTGTCTTCATGAACAAGTCCGACATGGTGGACGACCCGGATCTCCTCGAACTCGTCGAAATGGAAATCCGCGAACTCCTCAGCAAATACGAGTTCCCGGGCGACACGATCCCGATCGTCAAAGGCAGCGCCCTCAAGGCTCTCGAAGGCGACGCCGAATATGAGAAGGCCATCTATGCCCTGATGGATGCCGTGGATGAATACATCCCGCAGCCCGAGCGTCTGAAGGATTTGCCCTTCCTGATGCCGGTCGAAGACGTGTTCAATATTGAAGGTCGCGGCACCGTCGCCACCGGCCGGGTCGAGCGCGGCATCCTCAAGAAAATGGAGGAAGTCGAGATCGTCGGTCTCAAGGATACCGCCAAGACGACCGTCACCGACATCGAAATGTTCCGCAAGCTCCTCGACAGCGCCGAAGCCGGCGACAATGTCGGCGTGCTCCTGCGCGGCATCAAGAAGGAAGACGTCGAGCGCGGTCAGGTCATCGCCAAGCCCGGCTCGATCAAGCCCCACAAGAAATTCAAAGGCGAGGTCTATGTTCTCAGCAAAGACGAGGGCGGACGCCACACGCCGTTCTTCACCAACTACCGCCCGCAGTTCTATTTCCGCACGACCGACGTGACCGGAAATGTCAAGCTGCCCGAAGGCGTGGAAATGGTCATGCCCGGCGACAACGTCACGGTCGAAGTCGAGCTCATCACCCCGATCGCAATGGAAAAGACCATCCGCTTCGCCATCCGCGAGGGCGGACGCACGGTCGGAGCCGGTCGCGTTGCGGACATTCTGGATTGATCCCGTCCCGGCAATACTCAAAGGTCAGTAGCTCAATTGGTAGAGCACCGGTCTCCAAAACCGGGTGTTGGGGGTTCAAGTCCCTCCTGACCTGCGGACTGCCGGACAACCCGCGACTTCCTTCCCGATGATTTCCAAAATCCGCAAATTCACTTCCGAGGTTCGGATCGAACTCGGCAAGGCCCAGTGGCCCTGGGATCCCAATGAAAAAGGATTCCGGCGCTACAAAGAGCTGACCGACTCGACCGTCGTGGTTCTTGTGGCGATGGTCATCGTCGGCGGCTATATCGCTTTTTTTGACTTTATTCTGATTCACATCGTGGCCTTCCTGACCCACGCCTAACCCCCCGTTGCATTTCCCATGGCATTAGCTCCGAAAGACCAGTGGTTTGTCGTTCAAGTTCTCTCCGGACTGGAGAAGAAAATTCGCGACAATATCGTCCGCCGCATCCAAACCGAAGAAATGTCGGATCTCGTGTATGAGGTTCTCATTCCCACCGAGCGCGTGCAGGAAATCAAACGCGGAAAAAAAACCGAGACGACCCGCAAGTTTTTTCCCGGCTACCTGATCGTCAACATGCACCTCCTCGACGAGAACAACCAACTCGTCGAAAAGACCTGGTATTTCATCAAGGATACCACCGGGGTTCTCGGCTTTGCGGGCACAAAGGATCAACCGATCCCCATGCGCGCCAAAGAAGTCGAAAGCCTCCTGGCCCAGGTTCGCGAACGGGAGGACATGATCAAACCCAAGATCAGCTTCGAAGTCGGAGACAAGGTCAAAGTCGCCGACGGGCCGTTCCAAAACCAGAACGGGATCGTCGAAGAAATCGATCCCGAACGCGGCAAACTCCGCGTCTCGGTCAGCATCTTCGGACGCGACACCCCGGTCGATCTCGAATACTGGCAGGTCGAAAAAGCCTGAGCCGGGCGCAGCGGGGACGTCGGACCGACGAGGCTGATCCGACGTGACGGTTTGTCACGAGCGGGTGGGGGAGATTTTGTTTTTTACGCCCGCAGTGAGGGCTTGCCAACCGGCGGCAGTCCACTATCCTGTCAGGCTCTTTATGAATATTTCCGATCTTTTGATTTTGGCGGAGGCGGCTCCTGCGGCCCAGCCGAATGTCCTTGTGTCCGTGATGCCGATGGTTTTCCTCTTCGTCATCGCTTACTTCCTGCTCATCCGCCCGCAGCAGAAAAAAGCCAAAGACCACCAGAAGCTGATCGAATCGGTGAAAACCGGCGATCAGGTTGTGACCAACGCCGGCATCCACGGCACGGTCTCGAATGTCAAGGACAAGACGATCATCGTCAAAGTCGCCGACAATGTGAAAATCGAATTCGACCGGGCCGCCGTCGTCACCGTCGAAAAATCCGATTCTCCCGCCGCCTGATTTTCCCGCCAAGCTCCGCACGTTCGATCTTCTCCATTTTTCGATGTCAGACATTCTCACATTTTCCTTCGGTCTCGTCCTTCTGATCCTCTTCGGCTGGTATTTTGCCACCGAGCTGGCCCCCAGAAAACGCTGGCTCGGCCTGGTTCTCACGGTTTTTCTCACCGCATTCTGCGTGCAGCAAATCGTGCCGCCCTCCCAAAAAATCCGTCTCGGCCTTGATCTGAAGGGCGGGACATCGTTCCTCATCAAACTGATCCCGCAGACCGAGACCGGCATCACCCCCGCGCTCCTCGAGCAGGCGGTCGAGGTCATCCGCAAGCGGGTGGATCAGTTCGGACTCAGCGAACCGGTCATCAGCCCGCAGGGGAAAGACCGCATTCTCGTGCAGATCGCCGGACTCGACACCAAACAAATCGATGAGGCCAAAGCCCAACTCAAGCGTGTGGCGAAACTTGAATTCTCCATCGTGGATGATTCCGGCCCCGCCCATGTCGCCCGCATCCTGGCGGGAGAAGAGGTCATGGATCCCTCTTACGAAATCAAAACCGACAAGGTCAAAAAAACCGACAAACAGGGGGAACCGATCCTCGTCAAGCGCCGGGCCGCCCTCACCGGCGAACATGTGAAACGCGCGTTCGCCTATTTCGACCAGCAGGGATACGGGGTTTCGCTCGAACTCGACAGCGAGGGCGCGAAGATTTTTGACGACGTGGCCGCGCAGAACAAAGGCCGGCGGATGGCGATCCTGCTCGATGGCGAAGTCATTTCCGCCCCTGTGCTGCAGACCGACCACTTCGGCGGGCGCGCCCAGATCACCGGACACTTTTCGGCCAAGGAGGCAAACGATCTTTCCAGCGCGCTGGAGAATCCGCTGCGCGTGCCGGTCGAGATCGAAGAGACCCGCAGTGTCTCGGCCACGCTGGGAGCCGACTCGGTCCACAGCGGTGTCCTGGCGGGTATTTGCGGGCTGCTGCTCGTCATGGCCTTCGTCCTTGTCTACTACCGCTTCGCCGGGCTGATCGCGTTTTCCGGTCTCCTCATCAACATCGTTCTCCTTTTCGGGACAATGGTGATGCTCAACTTCACGCTGACCCTTCCCGGCATTGCGGGCATCATGCTCACCATGGGGTTGGCCGTGGATGCCAACGTGCTTATTTACGAGCGGCTCCGTGAGGAGATGGCCGCCGGCAAATCGCTTCCTGCCGCGCTCACCGGCGCCTACGACAAGGCGTTCAGCGCGATCTTCGATGCGAATGCCACCACGCTCATCACGGCGGTCATCCTCTTCTGGCAGGCGACCGGATCGGTGAAAGGCTTCGCCGTCACGCTCACACTGGGCATCATTGCCTCGATGTTTTCCGCGCTGCTCGTCACGCGCACCGCGTTCCGCTGGATGATTGAAAAAGGCGGGCTCAAACACCTCCGGATGCTCGACCTGGCCCCGAAAAGAAAATTCAACTTCCTCGGGAAACGCAACTGGGCCGCGGTATTCTCGATCCTCCTCATCGGGGGATCCGCCGCCTTCTTCGCTGTCCGCGGCGAACACAACTTCGGCATCGATTTCCGCGGCGGCGATCTCCTCATCGTCGATACCGACAAGCCGGTCGCGCTCGAAGCCGCCCGCAAGGCCATCAACGATCCGAATGTCGTGATTCAGTTCGGACGCCAGGGTGTGAAGGATATGCTCACCTTCCGCAGTGCCCAGGGAACTTCCGCCGCCGTGCTCGCAAAGCTCCGCGCCGCCTTCCCCGACAGCGGAGTGACCCAGGTCGGGCAGGATACCGTCGGGGCGCAGATCGGCTTGGAGTTCGCCAAACGCGCGTTCCTCGCTCTCGGGCTCGGCATGCTCGCCATCCTGATCTACGTCACGTTGCGGTTTGAGTTTTCGTTCGCCCTCGGCGCGGTCGTCGCCCTGTTGCATGACGTGATCATCACGCTCGGCCTTTTCTCGCTCTACGGCGGCGAACTCTCCCTCGTCATGGTCGGCGCCATCCTCACGATTGCCGGCTACTCGATCAACGACACGATCGTCGTCTATGACCGCATCCGCGAAGGGCTCAAACAGGGCGCGGGAGGCTCAATCCAGACGCTGATGAACAACAGCATCAACGAAACACTCGGCCGCACGATCCTCACCGGCGGCACGACCCTGCTTTCCGTGGCCTCCCTCTTTTTCCTCGGCGGCTCGGTGCTGCACGACTTCGCGTTTGCCATTCTTATCGGTATCGTCGTCGGCACCTATTCCTCGGTCTTCATCGCGGCCCCGATTGTCCTCTGGTCGTCGAAGCTCCGAGGCAAGAGCGTCCGCCGCGAGGTGCTCGGAAGCGAACCCGCAAGGCTGGCCTGATCTTTTTCGCGGGTTCAGCATCTCCTTTCCCCACCCAACAGAAAGGCGGCGGGAAATTTCTTTCCCGCCGCCTTCGTTGTTATGTCCCTTTGCTCCCTACAGTTGAACTAGACGGCCTTGTCGCCGGTCTCGTCGGTGCGGATACGGATCGCCTCCTCGACCGGTGAGACGAAGACCTTTCCGTCTCCGATCTTTCCGGTCTTGGCCGCTTTCACAATCGCTGCCAGCGCGCTCTCCAACATCGCGTCCGCAAGCACGACTTCGATTTTGATCTTCGGAAGGAAGTCCACCGTGTATTCGCTGCCGCGGTAGATTTCCGTGTGGCCCTTCTGCCGTCCGAACCCTTTGACCTCGCTCACCGTCATTCCCTCGATCCCGAGGTCGGCGAGCGCGTCTTTGACTTCTTCCAGTTTGAACGGCTTGATGATTGCTTCGACTTTTTTCATAAGTGTTATTTTCTAAGTAGTCGTTGTTATTTGTTGAGGATGTAACCTTCTTCGCCGTGGTCGCTGATGTCGAGCCCGGCGGACTCGTCTTCCTGCGAAGGCCGCAGACCGAGGACGATTTTCACCGCGAACGCGAGGACCGTGGCACCCACGACCGCCAGAACCAGCGTGACCCCGATGGCTTCAAGCTGGGCCACCCAGAGGGAGTGACCGTCGATGGCGGCTTTGAGGCCGTTCTTCAATGCGGGCCCGATTGTCAGGTTGCCGTTCACAGCCGGGTCAACCAGGACGCCGGTCAGGAAGGCGCCGAGCGTTCCGCCCACCGCGTGGACGCCGAACGTGTCGAGAGCGTCATCGTAGCCAATGAGCTTCTTGAGGTAGGTCACGGCGAGGAACGGCACGAAGCCGGCCACCACGCCGATGATCACCGCGCCGGTCGCGTTCACAAACCCGCAGGCCGGGGTGATCACAACCAGGCCGGCCACCGCACCCGAGCAGAAGCCGAGCACGCTGGGCTTGCCTTTGAAGATGAGTTCCGAGAATGCCCACACGAACGAGCCGACGCCGGTTGCCAATGTCGTGGTGAGGAAGGCGTTTGCCGCCACTCCGTCCGCCGCAAGCGCGCTGCCCGCGTTAAACCCATACCATCCGACCCAGAGCATCCCGGTACCGACCATACAAAGAACCATGCTGTGCGGGGGCATCGGCTCTTTGCCGAACCCAATACGCTTTCCAAGGATCAGACAGACGATAAGCGCCGTCCAGCCGGAAGACATGTGCACTACTGTGCCGCCGGCAAAGTCGATCGCCGGAATCTTCGCGTCAGCATTCCAGACGCCGTTCATCAGGCCGGTGCTGCCCCATACCATGTGGGCGAGCGGGAAATAGACCACGAACATCCACAGGAATGTGAACACCATGAGCGGGATGAATTTGAAGCGCTCGGCCGTTGCACCGAAAATAAGCGCCGGGGTGATGATCGCGAACGTGAGCTGGTAGATGCAGAACACGTTCTGCGGGATCCAATACGCGTAATCCGTGTTCGGTGCGGAGGTCACGTCCTTCAGGAAGAAAAACTCAGTGCCGCCAAAATACGGGTTGCCGAAGTTTTTACCGAAGACCAGGCTGTAGCCGACCGCCCACCAGATGATGGTGACCATGCCCGCGATGCCAATACACATCGCCAGAACCGACAGCACGTTCTTCTCGCGGACGAGGCCGCCGTAGAACAGAGCGAGGCCGGGAAGCGTCATGAACAGCACGAGCGCGGCAGCCGTCATCATCCAGCCGGAGTGGCCCGGACCGGAGCTGACCGCCGTCGGCGCGAACTTGGCATAATCATCGGGCTTCGAGAGCGACTCGGGAAGCGCGGGGTTGCCGTCCTTGTCCTTGGCGGTTTTCAATGCCACGCTCGGATCGCCGTTCGTGACGTAGGCCTCAAGGATGCTGATGCGTTGGTCGAGGGTTGGAGTGGGAGCCGCAGCGGGAGTCGTGGCGTTCTGCGCTAACGCCGCAACGGGAAAAGCCAACGATCCGGCTGCAAGGAGCGCAGCGGCAAACGTCGCTAGAATCGGTTTGGTTTTAAACATCTTCTTTGTTCTTTCTTTGGTTTGTTTGTTGTTGGAGCGCCAAGCGGATTGCCGGACGTGCAAGACCAATAAAGCAAACCCCGTGCCAACATTATTCGAAACCTCGCTTTCACCGCATGGCTGTTGTCTGCGGTTCGGATGAGTTCGGTGATTTTTTAATTTGGACAAAAAGGAACACCTCGTCGTCTTGTGTGGCCTTTTGCTCATGTGGTAGGGACTGCTCCCCGCGCCGTCCGACTTTATCATCCGTAGATTTCACAGATTCCCGAACCCTCATGGAAATCATTATCACACCCGATCCCGGTATCGGCTCACGAGAAGCCGCGCGATTTCTTGCCGTGCTCATCCGAAGAAAGCCAAATTCCCGTTTAAGTTAGCCAGAAGGAAGTGAGCGTCAGAGCCGGATCGGGCGATTGGTCTTTTCCGATTCGAAGCAGGCATCGAGAACCTTCTGCACCTCGGCCCCGCGGGCAAAGTCCGCTTCGCCCGGCGTTCCCGACTGGATTGCGGAAATGAACCGCTGGTAGTTTGAGGGAACCGGCTTGCAGGCAACCTCGTTCCACTCGTTTTTGTCGAGCCCTTTGCCGTTGCAGATTTTGAACGCGCTGGTGGAGATATCCGAGTCTATGGAAATCGTGCCTTGGGTGCCGGCGATTTTCAGTGCGAGACGGTTGGTGTGACCGCCGACCCAGCGGCTGGTGTGGATGGTCCCGAGGGCCCCGTTGGCAAACTCAACATTCAGAACCGCCGAGTCGTTGGCATCCAGTTTGTAGTCGCCGATGCGGTCGCCCGGAGCCTTTTGGAACGCGCGCATCCGGCAATAGACTTCCTTGATCGGACCGCACGGGAAGGTCGAAAAATCGACGATGTGAACCCCGACATCGCCCAGTGCCCCCTTGCTGCCGTGGGCGGAAGACAGCCTCCAGAGCCACGCCGGATTTTTCCTCCAATCGCCCCAGGATTTTGAAGCCAACCAAGCTTGGAGGTAGCTGGCCTCCACGTGGCGAACTTCTCCGATCTCCCCCCGACGGATTGCAGCGCTGGCTTCCTGAATGCACGGCCAGTCGCGATAGGAAAAGTTGACCATGTTTACCACTCCCGCCCGCTTCGCGGCCTGAACCATTTTTTTCGCGTCCGCGTAGTTCAACGCGAGCGGCTTCTCGCAAAGCACGTGCTGGCCGGCCTTGAGGCAGAGCAGCGAAACCGGCATGTGAAAAGCATCCGGGGTGACGATCGTCACCGCATCGAATTCCGCGCCATCGAGCAGATCCTCCGCGCCATCGAACGATTGCGGAATATTGTGTTTTTCCGCGAATGCCTTGGCGCGTGAGACATCAACGTCGCAGGCGGCCACGATTTGGCAGGACGGGATTTTGCGGAAATTTTCGGCATGCCAGTTGGCCATGCCTCCGGTTCCGATGACGGCGAGTCTGACGGTTTTTTTCGCGCGGGATTTCATGGGAATGGAAAAAATCAGCGGAAGCCTTCGGTGGGGCGTTCGGAGGCAAAGGGATCGGCGGGCAGAGGTTCGAGTGCCGGGGAATTCGGGCAGGAATCGGAGATCCGCACGGTCGCGCGCGCCCAGCGAACCCCATTGGCAATCACCCGCTGCACTTCCGGCTGGTGGTAGGCCGGGTAAGTTTCATGGCCCGGGCGGAAGTAGAAGACCTTCCCGCTCCCGCGCTGCCATGTCGCCCCGCTGCGGAAGACCTCCCCTCCGGTGAACCATGAAATAAAAATCAGATCGTCGGGAGTTGGGATTCCAAACGGCTCGCCATACATTTCCTCCGCAGGAATCTCAAAATATTCACCGATCCCCTGAGTGATCGGATGGTGCGGTGCGATATTCCAAAGGCGTTCCTTGTCGGTCGCTTCACGCCATTTTAACGAACACGTCGTCCCCATCAACGCCTTGAAAATCTTCGAATAATGTCCCGAGTGAAGGACGACCAGCCCCATTCCCTCAAGAACCCGCCGCCGGATATTCGCAACCACGGAATCCAAAACCTCGTCGTGCGCCATGTGGCCCCACCAGACCAAAACGTCGGTATGATCCAGAACATCCCCGCCCAACCCGTTTTCCGGCTGATCCAGCCATGCGGTCGAAACCTCCAGATCCGGATCGCCCCGCAGAAACGCCGCAATTGTCTCGTGCATCCCCTGCGGATAGAGCGCCGCCACCTTCGGGTTTTTCTTCTCGTGACGAAACTCTCCCCACACCTTGACCTTCGTTTTTGCTGCCATCATTTTTTCTCAGGCGAGGGTATCAACCCTTCTGGTTTGAGACAAACAACAAGAAGTATTTTTTCAACGCGCGTGGCCAGGGTCATCAATGCTGGATACTGGCGCAAAGGAAGACATCTTTATGAAAGCAAAAACGGTTGAATACACGAATGATCGTCTCACGGATGCCCATGAGGAACCCCGCGATTTGGCGCGCCGGGTGTCGCCGGGAAAATATACGGAACACACCGTGGAAGAGGAGTGCCTCAACCGGCTTGCGGCTTTCGTGCTCAATGAGACCCGACTCAGGCAAGCGTTTGACTGCGGCATGGAACTCCGGGGCGCTCATCCCGATTTCCTTTGCGACCACTGCAAAAAGTTCCCAGGGCAATTTATCCAAATTTCTTATGGCAGGGCATTCGGCGACCTGTGCGGGCAAATTCCCATGCGAGGAGGGCGCGCTTGCGCTCATCGCCCCAGCGGTAGCCTTGGATCGCTCCCGTGTCGCGAATCACGCGATGGCATGGGATCAGGAAAGCGACCGGGTTCGCCCCGCAGGCGGCCCCGACAGCGCGGGCGGCCGCAGGTTTTCCGACAGCGCGCGCGATCGCCCGGTAGCTTGCAACGCGGCCTTCAGGAATGCGAAGCAGCGCGCTCCAGACTCGGAGTTGAAACGGCGTCGCGCGGACGAACACGCTCAGGGCTCCTCCCGTGTTCGGGTCTCTTCGGAAAACCATACTCACCAAGCGCCGTGCCTCGCCCTCATCCCGCTGAAACTCCGCATGGGGCCACTTCGCGAACAACCCTTCAGGCGTGACCCCCAGGGCTTCATGGAACGCCAGATGGCAGATCCCGCGGTGGCTCCACCCGATGCTGCAAAAACCAAAAGGCCCGGGAGCCATCCCCCATTTGAAATGGAGCCCGGGCACCCGGGCTTTGAACTCTTCGGGCGAAGCCGCTTCCAACTTCACCGGCGAGGCAGGAAGGGATTCCCGACCAGTCGCCATATCACACAAGCGGGCCAAACAAACTCCCCGATCAAGATCTTCCATGAAGACAATCTGACGGAATTTCTTTTCCAATCCCACCCGAATTTCGCCGCCGCTTGCGGAATTAAATTTTCGTCGTAGGTTTCGGGTCTATGAAACAACTGCTCGCACTTATTTGCACCCTGGCTTTGTCGGTCACCGCCCATGCGGGCTCGTTCCCCGACATCAGCCTCGACGCCCTCAAAGCCGCCATCGCCGACAAATCGGCAACCCTCATCGACGTCAATGGAACGGCATCCTTCAAGGACGGCCACATCCCCGGAGCGATCGATTTCGCCGCGAACCAGAAAGATATGGCCCCCAAGCTGCCCGCGGACAAAACGGCGCTGATCGTGGCTTATTGCGGAAATGAAAATTGCGGGGCCTACGCCCGTGCGGCGGAGGCTGCCAAGGAACTCGGCTACACCAACGTCCAGCACTTCAAGCCCGGCCTCGCCGGCTGGAAGGCCTCGGGCGGGGGGCTCGAAAAAGCGGAATAGAAATTTCTCGCAACCACCCGGCTGCACCTTCCGCAGACCGGGTGGTTTTGCTTTTGCCAATCTTCTTCCTGCCCTTTTGCGGGCGGTCGTGGTAGCCTTCCCCGGACATGAGCGACGAATCCACTCCGCAATCCGATCTGGCCAGCCTTGGCATGGATCTGGCCCAAAGCTTCCAGCCAGCATGGGTCAGGGAATCCGCCGCACCCGCTCAAATTTCCCGCCTGATCGAGCGCTACGGGGAAGGGGATCGCCCCGAGCGACCGGGCAACCGGCGGGATGGCCGTGGCCCGGATCGTGACCGGCGCCCGGCGCGCAGTCCCGGAGGAGGCAAGCGTCCGGAAGGAGGCAATCGTGCGCCGGGAAGGCGCGATGCCCGCAGGGAGAACGCTCCCTCCGAACGCCGTCCGGAACGCGAGGTTCGGCCGGAACCTTCTCTGAGCGGTTGGAAAATTCAATTCCTCTGCGATCCGCGCGGCATCGAGGGGTTGGCCAAGCAGATCAAAACCGGAGCCAAAGCGTATCCGCTTTTTGATCTGGCCCGTCTGGTGCTCGACAAATCCGAGCGGTATCGTGTGGAATTTCACCGGGAATCCGGAGCGTGTCTTTTCCAGGCACTTGCCGATGGAACCGTCTGGCTGAGCGAAAACGAGGCGGTGGCGCATGTGCTCGCGCGCCATCTCGAAAAGTTTTACCGTCGGGAACGCATTACGGTCGAAGCCCCGAAGGGAGCGTATTCCTGCATCGCCGAGTGCGGGTTGAGCGGCGTGTTGCTGGGACCGCCCAACCATCACGACTTCCAGACGAAAATTCGCAGGCTCCACGCCGAGCGGTTCGCAAACATGCCATTCGAGGCCTACAAAAACCGGATCCGCATGGTCAAAGATGAAGTGACGATCCAGAAGTGGAAGGACGAACAAACCCAGCAGGATGAATTTTACCCGCTCGCGACCCCGGAGGGGGAAGAGCCCCTCAAACTCGCGAATCCGGCCGGGATCGAGCACCATTTTCGCCAGCACCATGCCGCCACGGAAATCGTTGCCGCCGGTGATCATATCGTGGTGCCGGGTCCCGCCGCGGCCAACGACTCGAATCCCGCCGTCGTGCGGATGGTGCGCACCGCGCTCGACGATCTGATCCGGTTTCCTCTGCCGCTGGCTCACGTCCTGGGACAAGAACTGAATGCGCGCGGATTGCAAATATTCAAAGCGCACGAGAACATAACGTATGTCTCGGTGGCGCGTCCGAAATATCTCGATCGCTCCGCAAACCCTGTCTCCGAGGCGTTGAGCGGTATTCTGGAATATCTGGAATCCCATCCGAACGTCCCCCGTGCCGACCAATGGAAGGCGATCGTGGCACTTCGTCCGCTTCCGGAAGAAGGGGCCGAAGCGAAACGCGAGGCCGCTGTGGCCGCCGATATTTCCTGGCTTCTCCATCAAGGCCATGTCCTTGACTATGCCAAGCGGGGGCTGGAGGCCGCCCGCAAACCCGCGGCGGTCACGCGGCCGGGCGACCCGAAAGGGAAGCCGCAACCCCGCGCCTGAGGGCGCGGAAGAAATCGGTCGGCTCGGCGGGGCAACCCTACCACAGGCAATGCCGGCGCGCCGTTGGATGGTAGGGATGCCTCGCCGAGGCGTCCCACTTCTTTGGATGACATGGAGACGGGCGGCTACAACTCTATTTAAAATGCTGTAAAAAAAGACGCCGCCCGTTTAGCACGGACGGCGTCCTGTTGATTTTTGATGTTGGGGTGGTCGGTTACTTCGTTGGCACGGTGGCGATCGTCTGCAGGATGCGGCTCGCGATTTTGTAGGGGTCGCCCTGTGAGTTCGGACGCCGATCCTCCAGGTAGCCCTTGTAGCCGTTGTTGACGAAGCTGTGCGGCACACGGACAGAGGCGCCGCGGTTGGCGAGGCCGTAGTTGAACTTGTCGATCGACTGGGTCTCGTGCAGCCCGGTGAGGCGCAGGTGGTTGTCCGGGCCATACACGGCGATGTGTTCGTTTTTATATTTGTCGAACGCGGCCATGAGGGCTTCGAAATAATCCTTGCCGCCGACTTCGCGCAGATATTGCGTGGAAAAGTTCGAGTGCATGCCCGAGCCATTCCAATCCACTTCCAAGCCAAGGGGCTTGCAGTGCCAGTTCACAACGACTCCATATTTTTCTGTGAGGCGCAGAAGGAGGTAGCGGGCCATCCAGACTTGGTCGGCGGCTGTTCTGGAGCCCTTGCCGAAGATCTGAAATTCCCACTGGCCCTTGGCCACCTCGGCATTGATCCCTTCGTGGTTGATGCCGGCGGCAAGACACAGGTCGAGATGGGTGTCCACAATCTCGCGGGCGACGTCGCCCACGTTGTCGTATCCCACGCCGGTGTAGTATTTGCCCTGGGGAGGAGGAAATCCTCCGCCTTCCGGAAAGCCAAGAGGCGCGCCATCCTGATAGAGGAAATATTCCTGTTCAAATCCAAACCAGGCATTTGGATCGTCAAAAATCGTTGCGCGGGTATTCGTCGGGTGCGGGGTGCCGTCGGGAAGCAGGACTTCGCACATGACCAAGAGGGCGTTTTCTTTCGTCGGGTCGGGGTAAGAAGCAACGGGCTTGAGCACGCAGTCCGAGCTGTGTCCCTCGGCCTGACGGGTCGAGCTGCCGTCGAATCCCCAGAGAGGAAGTTCCTCAAGCTTCGGGAAGCTGTCGAATTCCTTGACCTGAGTTTTGCCACGGAGATTCGCGACGGGTTCGTAGCCGTCGAGCCAGATGTATTCCAGTTTATATTTCGCCATATTTGTAGTTTGCAGTGTCTGATTTTGAGCGATCCACGCCGGTTGGGGCCGCTCGGTGTTGGTTATTTCCCTGATTTCCATCCGGCAGTCGAATAGGTAAGCAAGTCTGATGCCAGTTGTCTAAAAAAGAATTCAGCGGGGGGAACGGAGATCCGCCGTTCGCACCGCATGCTGTCGCCAGGAAGCCGATCATTTGTGTTTTTCATCTCCGATCCGCATTTCCCCCGAAGCCGTGCGGCTCCGCTCCGGCATTTCCCGACTTGCCAGCGGACAAGGGGGCGTCATGCTTCCGGCGGATGCAACAGGTGAAAGATACTCTGCGTGCGACGGTGCGCATCGGCTTCGACGGGAAGGTTCACAAGCAGTTCCGCGGCCCGGGTGCGAAGGAACGCTTCACGACGGAGGTCAAGGTGTTGAAGTATCTGGAAGAGCGGGGCTGTCCCTTTGTTCCCCGGCTTCTCGCCTCCGACGAGGAGGCGCTCAAAATTGTCACGACAAGCTGCGGGAGCCGGGTCGATCATCTCGACGACGAACGCCTGAAAGAACTTTTCGCCGAACTCGAACAGTTCGGGGTTCGCCATGACGACGCCGAAATGCGCAACGTCACCTACCGCCAGTCGGACGGACGTTTCTGCCTGATCGATTTTGAGTTTGCGACGATTCTGGACGGAGGAACCGGCGATGGGATCTGAGGTCGTTTTTCCCCGTTTGGAATGGTTCGGCCACACCGACCGCGGTCGTTTGCGCAAGAACAACGAGGATTCGTTTCTCGGGCTTGCCATCGACGCGACCGAGGCCCGCTTTCTGGGAAAAATCGGGGCTGCGGATTGCGGGCGCGCGGACTTGATCTTTGCGGTGAGCGACGGGATGGGAGGGGCGATGGCCGGAGAGTTTGCGAGCCGCATTGTCGTGGAGAAGATCACCCGGATGCTTCCCCCGCTTTTCAAGCAGAGGGCCGCCGGGCTTTCCTCGGGATTCGAGGATGTGCTGGCCGAGCTGTTTTCGGAAATCCATCGCGCGCTCCTCTATCTCGGATCCTGCTACGAGGAATGTTCCGGTATGGGCGCAACGCTCAGCCTCTGCTGGTTCAGCCCGGGCCGGATGTATTTCGGACACATCGGCGACAGCCGGATCTACTCCCTGCCTGTCGGCGGGGGAATCAAGCAGCTTACCCACGACGACACCCATGTCGGCTGGTTGTTCCGGAATGGAAAGCTTAACGAGAGGGAAGCCAAAACCCACCCCCGGCGCACGGTTCTCCAGCGCGCCCTTGGGGCAGGAAACCAGTTCGTCGATCCCCAGGTCGGCGCGATCTGCTGCGAGCCCGGCGACCGATTCCTGCTCTGCACCGACGGGGTTGTGGACGGGCTCTACGACAGCCAACTGCGCGATCTTCTCGGCAGCGGCAATGCCAATCCCGCGCAATCGCTTGTCCGCGAAGCCGTCGCCGCATCCGGACGCGACAACACGACGGCGGTCGTTGTTCAGGTCGGCGATGCGGCTGCGAACGGCTGAGAGGAATGGCGCGGCCGGTTGTTCGGGAGGAAAAGCCCGGGGTGCCGCTCTTTGTTTTTTTTGCGGCGACGTTCTCCTTTTTGAGTCATAACCAAACACACACCGGGACAGGTAAAACAAGTCGGGCCACTTGTAGATGCCTCTGCCACAGGATCGGTAGGGATGGCTCGCCGAGCCGTCCGTCGATGCCTCCCGTTTCGATGCCAAAAGGGTATCAGAATCCGTTGAGGGCAGGGAAAGGTTGAAGGGAAAATATTCCCGCTCTTGTTTTGTCGCCGGAGGCATTTAGTCTCACGACGAATGAGCAATTCCCCTGCAAGCATGAACGAGATCTCCCCAGATCGTTTTGATTATAAAAATGTCATGGTCGCCACCACTGCATCCGGGCTCGACGAAGCGGTGAGGAATCCGCCCGGAGAAAATCTTTCGTTGTTCGCCCGCTTCCGGCGTGCCTCCCACAAAGCCAGCGGCGGCCGCCTGAGCCTTGGCATCCATGCGGTCATTTTCCTTATGGTCGTCCTTGCGTTGCAGGCGGCCGATTCGCCGTATGCGATCAAAAACGATGCGGCCTTTTTCGACATGCTGGATTTGCAGCGGCCGGGATTGGAGGCGGTGCGAAAGGCGGTGGAGGCCGCAAATTGGGCGGCGGCGCGGCAGGCGTGGGCGCGGCATTTGGAAACACGCAAGGAGCCGAAATGGATGTGGTCGCACCGGGACAAGGGAGACATCAAGGCGTATTACGACAAGGAATTTGGAGGGATGGCGGGAGCCATCGCAGGTGCCGACAAGGTGCTGGCGCACGAGTTTGCATTTGGCGGCGTGAAGAAAAAGCTGGAGCCGAAGATCGAGTGGTATCAAGGCAATATCGAGTGGACGCATGTCCTCAGTCGCTTCGCGTATTGGAATGATCTGGGGCAGGCGTATTGGGCCACGGGAAAGCCCGCCTACGCGAAGGAGTTTGTCAACGAGTTGGAGCAGTGGGTCGCCGCGAACCCGGTTCCCGCGGATTTGAGCCAGATGCACCAGCACGGCTCCCGATGGCGCACGCTGGAGGCAGGGATCCGGGGCCTCGGCTGGTTTCATGCGATGGAGCTGTTCATGGATGCTCCCGAATTCGGGGCGGATGCGAAATTTCTGATGACGAAGTCCCTATCCGAGCACGGGCGTTATCTTTACGCCAAGGCGCATGACAAGGGCTACGGGATCGGGAACTGGCAGGTGTGCGAATGCTCGGGACTGGTGGCCATCGGCATCATGCTTCCCGAACTCAAGGAGTCTGCGGCCTGGCGGGCTGCCGGGCTGAAGCTGCTGGCCGAGCACATGGAAAAAGACGTGCTGCCCGACGGCGTGCATTGGGAGCTAACTCCTGGGTATCACACCTGGGTGATGCATGAGTTTCTGGAGGTGGGCCAGCTCTGCAAGCTCAACGGCATCGAGGCACCGGGCCTGCTCAATCGCCACGAGAAAATGTTCGATTTTCTCCTCGGGTTTTCCAAGCCCGACGGCCGGTATCCGCCGGTGGGGGACGCCGGTTTGGGAAGGGATTCCATCGCTTCCAGCATGGGGTTGGGTGCACTGATTTACAACCGGCCGGATATGCGGGCACTGGGCAATGACAAGCCCGAAAAGAGTTGGATTTGGATGCTCGGGTTGGATCGTGTGCGGAAGTATGCGGATATCCCCCGAACCCCGCCGAAGCTGGGCTCGGTGCTCTTTCCCAACGCCCAGTATGCCGTGATGCGGGGCGGTTGGAAACGGGACGACCGGTATCTTCTTTTCGATGCCGCGCCCTGGCATGGCGGACATTCGCATGCCGACGCCTTGCAGGTCGTTGCCTATGCCGGACGCGATCTGCTGGTCGATCCCGGCATGTGCAGCTACGACCAGCACGAGTCTGTCGGATTTCGCAAAACGGCCCTGCACAACGTTGTGATGGTGGACGGCGTGGAACAATCCCGCACCAGCCCAAACCTGCTGGCTTGGGACAGCAAGCCGGAAGCGGATTTTGCCGCGGCCGAGCTGGTCGAAAAAAATTGGCGGCACCAGCGCAGTGTGCTTTTCGTGAAGCCGAACTACTGGGTCGTCATGGATTATGTGTTGGGCAATGGCCCTGCTGCTCCCGGCCCGCACGAGGTGACGCGGTTTTTCCATTTCCCGGTCGACTCAAAAGCCGTGGGGGAGGGCAAACAGGCGCAGACGGCGTTTGGGCGGGGGATAAACATCCGGGTGCTGGCACTCGACGACTCCAAGCTGGAGATGCGCCAGATGATGGTGCCCACCGGTGCCGCGACCTTTGCGCAGGCTCCTGTCGCCGCCTACACCGTGAAAGGCGGGCTGCCCCTGATCTGCTGCACGGTGCTCATTCCCTACGGCAACCCGAAGGAACTGCCGACGGTGGAAAGCGTGCCCGCAACGCATCCGCTGGTGCGCATGATCAGCCTCAAATTTCCCAACGGCCAGCGAGACGAAATGGCGTTTGCCCCCGAGGTGCGCCACCTGTCCCTGTCGGGCAAGGAAGGGCAAGGCCGCGCGTTCCTCGTCCGCAGCGGGCCAGATGCCGACATCGCCATCTCGCTCGGCAACGCGACCTTGACCGCCGAAAAGAAGTAGCCTTTCGCCATGTTCATTCCACACTTCCTGCGCGGCGCTCGGCTTTGTATCGGTTTTCTTTTTCTGATCGCAGCCCAGCCATCGCAGGCGGCTTTGGAGCCGCTGAAACCCGAGTATCTGGAGAACGACCAAGTTCGCATCGGAGTGGATCTCGGATCGGGCGGAGGGATCTTTTATTTTTCCCAAAAATCCCCGGAGCGCAATCTGCTCAACCATTTTGACAAAGGCCGGTTCATCCAGCAGTCGTATTATGGCGTGGCCGACGGTTCGGATTGGAACAAAAAGCCGTGGAGGTGGAATCCGGTGCAAGGCGGCGGCTGGAAGGGCGAGCCTGCGAAGGTTCTCGAATTTTCTAACAAAGGCGGAACTCTCTACGTGAAGACGCGTCCGAAGCACTGGGCGACCGGTGAGGATATCAACGACGCGGTCATGGAGGAATGGATCGCACTGCGAGGGAATGTCGCGGCGGTTCACTTCAAATTTACCTACACCGGAACGACCAGCCATCCGGCCAGCCATCAGGAACTCCCCGCTTTTTTTGCCGATTACGCCCTGCCGAACCTCACGTTCTACAATGGGAACAAGCCATGGATCGGAGCGGAGCTGACGCAAAAAGTGCCCGGCTTTCCGAACGAAGGCGCTCGCGCGGACGAGTCGTGGGCGGCCTACGTGGACGATGCCGGCTGGGGGATCGGCGCGTATTTTCCTGACAAGATCCATCTCACCACCTACCGGGCCAAAGGCGACGGGAAGGCCGGACCGGTCGGTTCCGCCTGTTCATATTTTGCGCCGGTCGAAACCATCGCGATCACCCCCGGCTTTATCCATGAATACGACCTCTTCATCACCATCGGCGACGTCGCTAAGATCCGGGAAGCCTTCCGAACAATCCATGCGGAGCGCCTGAAAAACAGCAATCTCTCACCCCAATAATTTCCCATCATGCACCCCGCCCACACTCCCGATCCCGAAGCCAAAGTTTCCCTGCCCAAGCGGATTGGGTGGGGATTTGGCGGGCTTGCGGACAACTACATCATGAATACGGTCGGCACCCTCGTGGCGCCGGTCTATAATATCGGGCTTGGGATGGATCCTGTGGGGCTGGGCATCGCCCTGTTTATCCCGCGCTTTATCGACGCCCTCGCCGATCCGGTGATGGGCAATATCTCGGACAACACCCGGAGCCGCTGGGGACGCCGCCGCCCGTATATCGTGATCGGCGCCATCCTGTGCGCGATTTTGCTGCCGCTGCTGTGGATGCCTCCCGTGAAAACCGCTTCGGGGATGTTCTGGTTTTTCACCGTCATGTCCCTGATCTACTCGTTGGCCTACACCGTATTCGTCGTGCCCTACACGGCGCTGGGTTACGAGATGACCACCGACTACGACGAGCGCACCCGCGTGCTGGCCTGGCGGATGTATATCGGGCTCATCGGCAGCATGACCCTCCCGTGGCTTTACAAGCTGTGCCTGCTTCCCCTCTTTGACGGCAACGCGGTCGTCGGCGCGCCCTGGGTTTGCGTCGGCGTCGGCCTGCTCATTGTCGGCAGCGGGATCCTGCCCGCGATCGTCGGACGCGAGAGCGCAGGGGCGCAGGATCAGAACAAAATCCACCTCGGCAGCGCTCTTGCCTGCACGATGAAGAACAAGGCGTTCCTGATGCTGCTCGCCACCTATTTGTTGATCATCTGCGGGATCTTCACCGGGCTCTCGCTCGGACTCTACGTGAATATCTACCTCGTCTGCAAGGGGAGCAAAGATTTTGCCGCCACCATCACCGGCTATTCGGGCACACTCCAAGCCCTGACGTCCTACCTCAGCCTCCCGTTGATCGCCGCCGTTTCGACGCGCTGGGGCAAACGCCACGCCATGATCACCGGGCTCTGCTTCGGCGCGGTCGGCACGGCGAGCCTCTGGTTCACCCTCACGCCCGAGGCTCCCTACCTGCAACTCGGCTCGCTTTTCGTCGCCGCCCTCGGGATGCAGGGCTGCTGGCTCATGGTGAGCTCGATGGTCGCCGACATCTGCGACGAGGACGAACTGTTCACCGGCCTCCGCCGTGAAGGCGTGTATAGCGCCGTCGTCAGCTTTGTCCTCAAGCTCGGCCTTGCCCTGAGCGCACTCACCGGCGGCCTCGTCCTCAAGTTTTCGGGCTACGATGCCACCCTTGCCGAACAGGCCGGCCATGTGGCGGATGGCGTTCTCTTCAAAATGAAGTTCCTTTATGTCGGGTTGCAATGCGCCACCATGGTCGTCGCCGCAGTCCTGTTCCTCTTCTACCCGGTCAGCCGCGCCCGCTCGGAACAAACGCGAAAGACCCTCGACGAACGCGCCCGCCAGGCAAATTGATGCAAACATTATTTGAAATCTCCAAATGCCTGTCGTAGATTTTTCCCATGATCCTCCCTTTCATAACCCTCGTCTTCCTCTCCCTGCTCGGTCTTTCCTGTGTCATCGCGCCGTTTTTGACCCCGACACGGTAGGAAATTCAGACATCCTGACCTGATTGCGGGTCGTTTCGTGTGATCGTCCGGGCAGATATTGGACTGCTTGCGGAAGAGGGACGTGGCAATGCTGTTCCGAAATCAGCCCGCGACGGGCCGGTGGATGGCGGTGGTCAGGGTTTCCCAGGGCAGAACCGCGCACTTGACGCGCTGGGGAAATTGGTGGACGCCGCTCATGACGCGCAGGCGGGTTGGCACGTCGGGACCCGCGCCGTCTTTTGCCAGGATGCGGAAATCTGCGGCCATCTTTCCTGCGGCGGGGCAGGTGAGCCCTTTGACCTCGCCGGTCATGATCGAAGCCGAGGCCGTGCAGATCGCGCAGGCATTGCCGGTGAATTTGATGTCGGAAATCGTGTCGTTTTCGACGCGCAGGGCGACCGAGATTTCGTCGCCGCAGAGCGCGTTGTGCCCGTCGGCGGAATGGGTCGGGTTCTCCATCCGGCCGAAATTCTTGGGCCGTTTCGAATGTTGCAGGAGGACTTCCTGATAAAGCTCGTTGTCCATGGATCAGCGGAAAAATTTGATGGCCTCGGCCAGGATCGAGAGGAAGGTTTCCGCCTCCTCAGCCGTGTTGTAAAGGTAGAAGCTGGCCCGGGTTGAGGACGGACTCCCCAGTTTGCGCATGAGCGGCTGGGCGCAGTGGTGGCCCGCCCGGAGGGCCACGCCCCGCTCGCTGGCAAAGAAGGCCGCGTCGTGCGCGTGCAGCCCCTCGATGCTGAAGGCCACGATGCCGGACTGCCGCACGTCGGGGCCGAAGACGCGCACGCCGTCGATCAGGCTCAGGCGTGCGGCGGTCAGGTTGGCGAGCGCGACCGAGTGGGCATTGATATTTTCCAGTCCGACTTTGTTCAGGAACGCGATGGCGGCCGACCAGCCGGCCGCCTCGATGATCGGCGGGGTTCCTGCTTCGAAGCGGGCGGGCGGCTCGCGGAACGTCGCCGGACGATCGTAGTAGGCGCGATCCACCATCTCGCCCCCGTATTGCCAGGGCGGCATGGCCGAAAGAATTTCGTGGCGTCCGAAAAGCGCGCCGATCCCGCTCGGTCCGCACATTTTGTGCGCGGAAAACGCGAGGAAGTCGCACCCGATCCCGGCGACATCGACCGGCAGGTGACCGACGCTCTGAGCTCCATCCACGAACGTCGTGACCCCTGCCTCACGCGCCCGTGCGCAAAGTTGGGCTGCCGGGTTCACGAGCCCGAGCGTGTTCGGCGCGTGGGCAAAGGCGAAGAGTTTCGGCCCGCACGCGAGCAGTCTGCGCGCGGCATCGGGATCGAGCCCGGCACCATTCTCCAGCACGGGAACGAACGCGACTTTGGCTCCGACCGTGCGGGCGAGATGAAGCCAGGGCAGGAGATTGCTGTGGTGTTCCATCTCGGTGAGAAGGATCGTATCGCCGGAACCGATGTTTTCGCGCCCCCACGAGTTGGCCACAAGGTTCACGGCTTCCGTTGTGCCGCGGGTGAAGACGATTTCCTCCGGCCGCGAGGCGTTCACAAGGGCGGCCACGTCCGAGCGTGCCGTCTCGTAGGCCGCACTCGCCCGTTCGCTCAACGTATGGATCCCCCGATGCACGTTGGCATATTCGCTTTCCATGAAAACACGCATCCTCTCAATGACGCAGGACGGCTTTTGCGAACTGGCCGCGCTGTCGAGATAGATCAACGGATTCCCGTTCACCCGCTCGCGCAAAAATGGGAATTGCTGCCTCCAAACGGTCATGAGGTCGTCGGTTTCTGTCATAAACTCAGGGAACGATAGCAAGAATCGGGCCGGACGCCAGCCGTGATCCTGCTTCGCTTGACGCGGATGATATTGTTGCCTTGGTTTTTGGGACAATCCCCTCAACCATCCGCAACTTTTTAACGATCCGGCAGACAGCCTCTCCCTATGCCCCCATTTTCATTAAAAACAGCGACCTGCGCGCTTTTGGGTTTTGTTCTTCTCTTCGCCGGGCTCGCATTCGGGCAAAATAGTCCAAACCTGAATTACGATGATTTTACGGCGAAACTCACCGAGGCCGGAGAAAAGCAGAAGCCTGTTTTCCTGTTTCTGGCGAGCGAGGAGAGTGCCGTATCGAAGAAGCTCGACAGTGACATCCTCCCAACTCCCGTGCCTCATTTGAAAAAATCCCTGGAGGCTTACGTGTCGGCCCGGATCAATGGTGCCAGTCCCGAGGGAAAACAGGTGGTGGAGGCCTATGGCTGGCATCGGCCGCCGGTTTTCGCGATTCTCAATGGCACCGGCGAACTCTTTTCCATGCTGGATCTCTCTTCGATGAGCGAGCAGTTGATCAATGCGGGCACACAGGATCAGCTTGCGGCATGGCTCGACAAGAATGCCCTCCGTTTCCAGCACCACGGAGTCCGCGGTTACGGGCAGTCCGTCCTTTCCAACCAGGATCCGATTCGGGAGATCCTGGCCGGGTGGGAAAAGGTCAAAGACAAATACAAAAAAGAATCCGAAGTCTTGCTCCTGGACGATTGCCGTATCAGCTTTGATGGAAAGAACCGCCAGCGATTCCACATCCACTTCATCGAATATGTGGGCCGGTCGGGTTCTGTTCCCTATTTTACGGTGCCGGTCTCGTTATGGCAGAAATCGGCAACCTTCAAGTTGATCCGGGGCAGGGTCATTACCCCCGGGTTGCATGTCAATGATCTCGATCCGGCCGATATAGAGGAAACGACGGGATACCTCAATGCGCCCCAGTATAATCATGTGCGTTCGGAGAAACTCCTTTTTCCCGGCGTAAAGGAAGGCAGTTTTGTCGAATGCGAGTGGGAGATAGAGGTTCCCACTCAGATGCCGGGGCAGGCATCCTCCCAATGGATGATCACCAGTGGCAAGGTTGCCGCCCTGCACTCCCACGCCGAATTTTCCGCGCCCACATCCGCCGATCCGCAAGCCCGGGTCGTCCGTAATTCGGGCGTTGTGTCGAGCCGGAGTGACCACGGGATCACAACGCTTGTTTTCGATGGGCATTCAGAACATACCCAGCCTGAGAAGGCCTCCAATGATCGGGATCTTCCGGCCAGTGAGTATGTTGTTTTTTCCACCAGGAACACCTGGGAGGATATTGGCAAATGGTTTGTCTCGCTTGCCGATTCCGGAGAAAACCGATCCCACACAGCCGAATTTGACCGCTGGGTTGACGAGGCCATCCAAGGCGTCGAAAAAGGAACCGATTACGAGCGGCGGGTCGCAAATGCCATTCTTAACGCGATGCGCAACAGCTTCCGCTACCTGGGGGTCGAGCTTGCCGATTCCGGATGTCAACCTCATCCGGTTGCTGAAACGTTAAAAAACAAGTGCGGCGATTGCAAGGATCTCAGCCTCTTTCTCCAGGAAGCGCTCAAGAAGGCCGGCGTCGGGAGCCGCTTTGTCCTGGTGAACACCCAATCGGTTGATCCCTTCGAACAGGAACTCCCGCGTGTGAATTATTTCAACCATGTTCTCCTCCAAATCGGCTCTTCCCCCAATCCCATCTTTGCAGATCCGACAGGCGCGTTGGGGGTCTGCATTCTTCCCCTGAAGCTTTACGGAAAGGGCGCGCTTCTCTGCTCGGAAAAAGAATCCACCCCCATGAGTTTCCCTCCACTGGATCAAAAGGCCGCCTCTTTTGGCCTGGATGTGGAATTCAAAAGCCTCACGGGAAACCCCACTCCAGCCAGGATCGAATGCTCCTACTCGGGTTTCTCAAAGTTTTACCTGGTGGCCAAGCTGGCCGGGAATTGGAAGACCGCATTCGACAAACATGAGAGTTTTTTTCTCAAGAACTACTTCAAGGATTTTGAGATCACCAACAGCTTCCCGGAACATGCGGACTCCGGTTCCGATCCGCTCAAGGTTCGCATCGATGCAAAGATTTCGGACGTGATTGTAAAAAGCGATGAAAGCGTCTTGTTGCCTTCCTTCGTCGCCTCGACCTACGACCTCACCCGCTTTCCCCGCCGGATCGCGGGGAGGGAAAAAGAAGAACCTTTGCTGGTTACGAGTTGCCAAATGGCACCGATGACCGAGCGGATAACCTATCCGCTGCCCGCGGGCTTTGTTTTCAATCCCCCCCCCGGGATTCATATTGATAATCCCTATTTTTCCGTTGACCGGACTTATGTGACATCCGATCACAAACTCACGATTGTCACCAAGCTCGCCAGCAAGAATGTGCCGGGGCCGACACGTTATGTCAGGGAAGCCGATCTCCCGAAGGACTCCAGAAATCTCCTCTCGATCTTGACGAAACCGATCATTCTTCGGATGAGTCCGGGGCAGATGCTCAGAGAAGCCTGTTCATCAAACAAGCGGGACAGGGTCGCCGAGCTTCTTAAACAAGGGGTTCCCATTGAGGATGCGGATGACAACAAGCGGACCCCGCTTCTCGTTGCGGTGGAAGCCGGCAATGCCGATATCGTCAAAGACTTGATTGCCGCGAAGGCGAATCTCGAGGTGAGAACGGGTGATGATCAGCGCCCCCTCACCAGGGCGATCCGACTGGATCACCCGGAAATTGCGATCGCCCTCATTGAGGCCGGGGCCGATATCAATGCCCCCACGGCTGGCGATGATCTTGCGCGACCTGTTAATTACGCTGCCGCCAGGGGCAATGTCGCCCTCCTCACCAAACTTCTCGATGCCGGTGCCGAACTGAACTCAAATTGCGGCGAAGGAACCCCTTTCTACCTTGCCGTTCAATACAACCACCTGGAGGCGGTGAAATTCCTCCTTTCAAAAAAACCCGATTTATCCCTTTTGCCGGTCAAGTGCTCCCGCATTCGGGTGGTGCATTTCACCGCCCTGCCAGCCTTTCATGCGGTGATGAATGGTTCGGTCGAAATGCTGAAGCTCCTCCTCGAAAATGGGATCGATATCAATGCGGTGAATCCCGAATGCGGGGAAACGATTCTCTTTTACGCGGCAGGATGGGATAAGTTCGCCATGGTGGATTTTCTCCTTGAACGCGGAGCCAAGGTTGACTTCGCAAATAATGACGGCCTCACCCCGCTCATGAATGCCGCTCAGTATGGCCATTTGCGTATTATAAAAACTTTGCTTGGAAAGGGGGCTTCCATCAACGCGCGGGACAAAAATGGCGCCACGGCACTGATCCATGCGGCGAGGAAGGGTCTTGAGAAGACCGTCCAAGTTCTGGTTGATGCGGGAGCGGACATCAATATCGCCGATCTCCAAGGAGGAACCGCTTTCAATTATGCGGCACTCCGGGGAAGGGTGACGGCTGCCGGTTACTTGAAAGAAAAAGGGGCGAAAGACACGCAGGTGCATCTCATCGCACCGAAAACCCCGCCGCCCCTCACTCCGGCTCAAGCCTGGGCCTTGAGTCTTGCCGCCATTTATTTGCAGGAATTCGGCCATCCCCAGCTTGTTCTTGGCCGGGTGGAAGATTGGGATAAGAGCATTGAAACGGAAAAGAAAGTCCTCAAATCGGTTTGGAATATCTTTGATCATTCCTCCCTGCTGGCTGAACTGGATACATTGAAAATGAAGGGACACCGGATCGGCTTTGTTGAAAAGGCCCGCACGCTCGCGACAATGGACGACGGGAAATTTGCCTCCTTTTTGAATGGCCCCCTTGTTCGGGACAATCAAAAGCAAACGATCAAGAGCCTTCATGACGGATATAAAAAATGGCAAGACCGGCTCGGCCTTGCTTTCGATCTCTGCCGCTATGCCAATCTGGTCTGTTGGGGGCATCGATGCGGCTATGTCACCCAGTCTGAAGCGTGGGAATTGCTTGAGCCAGTGGCGCGCATCGCCCGGAAGGATTTTTCCTCCTGGAAGGAACTCGGTGAAAATTTCCTCGATGGGCGTGACGCATGGGCGGGAGCGGAAGAAGACAAAAAGGCCATGTTTCAATCCATCGTGGAGATCCTTTCCAACCCCCGGGATCCGAACAGCCCATGGAACAAAATTCCGTGGGAAACGGATCTTTCGGCCCCTTTCACAACAGCGCCCGTTAAGTGAGGAGTGTTTGCCCATGACTTCTCTTTGCACGGACTCTTTGGTGGCGTGGGACAAGGCCCACACTTGGCACCCGTTCACCCAGATGAAGGACTGGTGCGCCGCGGAGCATGAACCGATTGTTCTGGTCGGGGGCGAGGGGGCGATCCTGCGCGACAGTCGCGGACGCGAGTATCTGGATGGCAATTCCTCAATCTGGACAAATATCCACGGGCACGCGCACCCGGCGATCACCCGGGCGATTCGCAAACAGCTTGACCGCGTCGCCCATGTCTCGTTCCTCGGCACAACAAACGCCCCGGCCGCCGAACTCGCCCGCCGCCTCGTCTCGCTTTTCCCGCCGGATTCGCTCACGCGCGTTTTTTTCAGCGACGACGGCTCGACCGCGATCGAGGCGGCACTGAAAATGGCCGTCCAATTCTGGCAGCTTTCCGGCTGCCCGGAGCGCCGCCGCTTTGTGGCCTTCGAGCGCGCCTACCACGGCGATACGGCCGGTGCCGCCAGCCTTGGCGGGATCGGAACGTTTCACGACCGCTTCGCCGGGCACCACTTTCCGGTGGAACACATCGCCGACCCCGACGCGTTGGATTCCCTGCCCGGCTTCCGCAACGGGGAATTTGCCGCCGTCATCATCGAGCCGCTCATCCAGGGCGCGGCGGGCATGCGGCTCTGGCCGTCCGGGCTTCTCCACCGCCTTCGGCAAAAATGCGATGCCACCGGCACGCTGCTCCTCCTCGACGAGGTGCTCACCGGCTTCGGACGCACCGGAACGCTCTTCGCCTGCGAGCAGGAAAATGTCGTTCCCGACATGCTCTGTCTCGCCAAAGGACTCACCGGCGGCTACCTCCCCCTCGCGGCCACCCTAACCACCGAACGGATCTTCTCCGCGTTCCTTGGCGGGTTCGGGGAACAAAAAACGTTTTACTACGGCCACAGCTACACGGCCAACGCCCTCGGTTGTGCGGCAGCCCTTGCCAGCCTTGATGTCTTCCGCGAGGAAAATGTCCTCGCCTCCCTCCAGCCGAAAATTGCGCTCCTGCGTCACCTGCTCGACGGCCTCCAATCGCTCCCGCATGTCTTTGAGATCCGGCAGTGCGGCTTCATCGCCGGCATTGAAGTCCGGCGGCCGGACGGGAGCGCCTATCCCTGGCAGGAACGCACCGGCGGCCGGATCTGCGAAGCCGCCCGCGCGCACGGACTCCTCACCCGCCCGGTTCTCGACACCCTCGTGCTCATGCCCCCGCTCTGCACGACCGAGAGACAGCTCAACCAGGCAATCCAAGCCATCGCACACTCCATCGCCGATGTCTGCGCGAAACCCTCCGCCTCGAGCCCGGCGAAAATTGCCGACAAAAGGTGACAGTTCAGAATGGCGCAAAAACAGCCCGCGCGTGGGGACGTTGAATGGGGGAACGCCTGATGGTTTTATTATTATACCAAACACACACCGGGATGGGTAAAACAAGTCGGGCACCTCGGCGATGCGCCCCTGATCGGTAGGGATGGCTCGCCGAGCCGTCCGTGAATTCCACCCGTTTCGGTGTCAAAATGGTATTATACATCTGGCGATCCCTGCCTATAATCACCACATGAAGAAGCTGATTGCGGTCGCGGCCATCCTGATCATCGGCGGGATTATGACGATTGTAGGATGCCGGACATCCCGACAGGGCTATAGGTCGGCCCCCTACGCGGTGGTGCGCACGGATGGAAAATTCGAGGTGCGGGACTACCCGGCCCTGACCGTTGCGGAAACCACGATGAGCGGGGCCGGGTCGGGCGGGAGCTTCAACCGCCTGTTCGGCTTCATCACGGGCCGGAATGCAAACAATCAAAAGATTGCCATGACAACACCGGTTTTCATGTCCGGCAGCGATGAAAGTGACACGATGGCCTTTGTCATGCCTGCCGGACTCGATGCCGGCAAAGCCCCAAAGCCCGAGGACGGGAAAGTGACGGTGAAGGAACTGCCAGCCGGACGATTTGCCGTCTTGCGCTACAGCGGGGAACGCAGCCGGGAGCAAGAGGCGAAAACGCTGGCGGAACTCAAAAGCTGGATGTCCGCCCAAGGACTGAGCGCCTTGTCAAAACCGGTGTATGGATATTTTGATCCGCCGTGGACACCGCCGTTCATGCGTCGCAATGAAGTCATGCTGCGGACTTCGCTGAATTTGTAGTTCCTGCGCTCAGGCAGGCAGGAGGCCGACTCCCGAACGCGATCGATCGCCTGCGGGATCCGTGCCGGAACAAGTTGAAGAAGCGGATTGGAAAGAAAATGTGCGGCCATGCGAATTCGGGGATATGTATAAACAATTCTGGTGCCTCGTCCCTCCCCCGGCAGGGACGGCTCGCCCAGCCGTCCGACTTACCCATCCTCCATCCTGAATCCTCCGCTTTTCCCTCCCCCTCTTCTCTGCGAAAATCCGCGCAATCTGCGGATAAAAAAAGAACACACATCCGCAGATTGCACAGATTAAGAATAATGCCATTTCTTGGCGACATTCGGGGGGGGCCGTGGCGCGCGCCGCGGAACGATCCCGTGCGTCCCCGCTACATGCCCGGTTTTTTTGTGCTTTGGATCGAGAGTTCGCGGAGCTGGCGGAAATCGACTTCCGACGGCGAGCCGGTCATGAGTTCGACGCCGCGGTTATTTTTCGGGAAGGCGATGACGTCGCGGATGCTGTCCGAGCCGGCGATGAGCATGACGAGGCGGTCGAGTCCGAGAGCGATCCCGCCGTGCGGAGGAGCTCCGAAGCGCAAGGCTTTGAGCATGTGGCCGAACATCGTTTCCTGCAATGCGGCATCAATGCCGAGGAGGGAAAACATTTTTGCCTGGAGGTCGGGTTCGTGGATGCGGAGGCTGCCGCCGCCGATCTCGACGCCGTTGAGGACAACGTCGTAGGCGACGGCGCGCGTGTTCGCGTAATCCTCCGCGGCGAGGCGTTCGGCATCCTCGGCTTTCGGCCGGGTGAACGGATGGTGGACGGCATTCCACTTCTGTTCCTCTTCGCTCCAGGCGAGGAGAGGGAAATCAACGACCCAGAGGAAGTTGAGAAGCGCGGGATCGTTCGTGAGCGCGAGGATCTCGGCGACGCGCAGGCGGACGCGCCCGAGCGTCTCGCAGGCGGTCTCCCATTTGTCGGCCCCGAAGAGGATGAGGTCGCCTTCCCCGATGGCGAGGCGCTCGGTGAGGGCGGACTTTTCGGTCTCGGAAAAAAATTTGACGATCGGGGATTTCCATTCGCCGTTTTCGACTTTGATGAACGCGAGGCCTTTGGCACCGGCCTGTTTGGCGAGTTCTGTGAGGCTTTCGATTTGTCCGGTCGTGATCTTGGCGAAGCCTTTCGCATTGATCGCCTTGACGACTCCTCCTCCGTCGAGCGCGCCGCGGAAGACCTTGAACTGGCTCGCGGCGAAGACGTCGGCGAGATCTTTGATTTCCATGCCGAAGCGCGTATCCGGCTTGTCGCTGCCGTAGCGGTTCATGGCTTCGCGGTAGGTCAGGCGCGGAAAGGGGAGGGGGATATTCACTCCGAGGGCTTCGCGGAAGACGACGTGGAGCAGATTTTCCATGAGCGCGAGGATGTCGTCCTGTGTGACAAACGAGGCCTCGACGTCGAGCTGCGTGAACTCCGGTTGACGATCCGCGCGGAGATCCTCGTCGCGGAAGCACCGCGCAATCTGGAAATATTTTTCCACGCCGGCGACCATGAGGAGCTGCTTGTATTGCTGGGGTGCCTGCGGGAGCGCGTAAAACGATCCCGGCGTGAGACGCGAGGGCACAAGAAAATCGCGGGCCCCTTCCGGCGTGCTTTTCGACAATATCGGCGTCTCGATTTCGAGAAAGCCCCCGGCGTCCATGACGTCGCGGATCGTCTTGATCACGCGGTGGCGGAGGCGGAGGTTGGCATTCATTTCGGGACGGCGCAGGTCGAGATAGCGGTAGGTGAGGCGCAGATCCTCGTTGGCGATCCGCTCGTCCAGCGGAAACGGCAGAACATCGGCCGCATTGAGAATGTCGAGCGTCGCCGCGACGACTTCGATCGCGCCCGTGGCGAGCCTGGGGTTCTCCGTGCCGGTGAGACGCGGATCCACGCGCCCGCTCACGCGGACGACATCCTCGCTGCGGAGCTCATGCGAACGCGCGGCGACCCCGGGGTTTTCTTCCGGACGGAAGACCACCTGCGTGAGCCCCTCGCGGTCGCGGAGGTCGATGAAAATGACGCCGCCATGGTCGCGGCGGGAGGCCACCCATCCGCTGAGTGTCACGGTTTTTCCGGCATCGCCGGCGCGGAGGGCATTGCAATGATGGGTTCGATACGTCATGGGAAATTGAAGTGGAATGGGCGGCTGCTGCGACCGGATGGCCGGGTTGGGCTCAGGAGTTCTCGGTTTTTTTCAGGCGGGCGGCAAGCTCTTCGCGCTCGAGAGTTTCCTCGAGGCGGGTGGCGAGGGTCTTCACTTTGACCAGCGGCCACTCGGCCCCGACGACGACCGCGCACTTTGCCCCGAGCTGTTCGGCCTCCTGAAATTGGCGGCCGACCTTTGCCGGCTTGAGCGGAAAGTCCACGCGTTTGCCCGCGTCGCGGGCCGATTGGACAATGCCGAGCGCCTCGCTGCGGCGGGCCTCGTCGGCGATCACGACATAAACATCGCAGGACGTGGCGGCCGCCCGGAGAAGCTCTTCCAAGGCGGAGGGAGTCGCGTCGATGAGATGCCCGAGAACGACATCGCCCATCCCGAATCCGATGGCCGGGAGATCCGCCGCCCCGTCGCTGAGATCTTTGATAAGCGAGTCGTAGCGGCCGCCGCCGGCAAGTGCCCGGAGGTTCTTCGAGCGGTCGAAGATCTCGAAGACGACGCCGGTGTAATAAGCCAGGCCGCGCACGATCGAAAGGTCGGGCTCGACAAAACGCCCGAGCCCGCGCGCCTCCAGGGCCGTCAGCACCGGCGCAAAGGCCTCCGGGCTGCCCGCCGCAATGAACGCCCGCAAATCCGCCACCGTGAGCCCGAAGGGGGCGAGCTTCGCGTTGAGGCTCTCCGCCGGCTCGCGCTCGAGTTTGTCCGCGCAGGCCAGCACGCAGCGCGCCTGTTCTTCGGCGCATCCCCGGGTTGCCAAAAACTCCATCCACGCCCGCCGGTCGCTCAGGCGCACGACGAAATGCTCCCCGCCAAATCCGAACCCGCGCATGAGATCGACTGCCAGCGCCACAATTTCGGCATCCGCCTCCGGCGAACTCTCGCCGATGATGTCGGCATTGAACTGCAAGAATTCGCGCAGCCGGCCTTTTTGTTGGCGCTCGTGGCGGAAAAAGGGGGCCACGCAGAACCACTTCATCGGCTTGCGGAATTGCTTTTCGCGGGCGGCGACCATCCGGGCCAGCGTGGGCGTCATTTCCGGACGCAGCGCGACCTCGCGGCCGCCCCGGTCGTGGAACGAATAAAGCTGATCGAGGATCTCCGCGCCCTCCTCGTTCTTCTTGCGATAAAGTTCCGCGCTCTCCAGCGTGGGCCCGTCGTATTCCACAAAACCATACTTCCCCGCAACGGATCGCCAGACCGCGATCACATGATTCCGCCTTGCGCACTCGTCGGGATAAAAGTCCCGGAATCCCGGCAGCGCGGCCATCAGATCCCCTCCTTCACAAAACGCTCTCCGCCGAACAAAATCCCTTCAAAGTTCATCCGGAAAAGATGCCTTCCCGCCGTGCGCCTGCAAAGCCTTTTGATTGAAAGAGGGAGTGCTGCCGATCAGAGCCGTTCAACACGGATCCGGCGATTGCTCACACGGAGGACAGTCATGCCATCACGGAGTGAAGAGGAGAAAAGGGCAGGGCGCATCGGGACAAAAAGAGGCGGCTTGATTTTTTTTTTCTCCTCCGTGTTTCAAAAACGGTTTTCGGGTTCAAATTGTCCCCTCTTGTGAAAGCCGTTAAAAAACAGCGGAAACCACATGATTTTCGGGAATCTGCATGATATTAAAAAATACTATATATGGTGGCACTGTAAATAAAAACCACCATATAGCGTATTTTTATTGACTTGGCGGACTCATTTTTCCATTTTTCACGCTCCCCGATGGGAAAGCCCGCAAATCCGCAGGATTTTCGCGGGGTCTCTTCCTCCCGGGCACCCGAAAAAACCGAACTTATCATCATGGCGACAACAACGATCACACTTGGCGACCGCACTTTTGTTTTGGATCGCGACAAGGCCGAGGCGGCCTTTGCGTCGAAGAAGGTCATCAACGGGCGGCAGACGATGTTTTTCAACATCCTGCCTTTGAAATACACGTGGGCCTACGACCTCTACAAAAACATGAAGGCCAACCACTGGGAGCCCGAGGACATCCAGATGCAGAAAGATTGCGAGCACTGGAGGGACGCGAGCGGTTTTATTTCCGATGTCGAGCGGTGGATCATCAAGATGGGCATCGGGTATTTTTCCGCCGCCGAGGGGATCGTCGGGGACAACATCCTGCACGTCGTCCGCGAGGCGGTGACGGCACCGGAGCTGAAGCTCGTGCTGGGCCGCCACGCGCACGAGGAGAACATCCACGCCGACTCGCTGGTCTATATGATCAGCTCGCTCGGCATCAATCCGCACGAGTGCGAAGCGATGTTCGAGGATGTGGCCACGATCAAAGACAAGACCGACTTTGTCGTCAGCAACAGCCGGGCACTGCGGCGGGATACCGATCTCACCCTCACCGCGAACAAGCAGGCGCTCGCCAAAAACATTTTTCTCTTCGGGCAGTGCATGGAAGGCACGCAGTTCTACGGTCTGTTCGGGATGGTTCTGGCGCTTTACCGGCAGAACAAGTTTCCCGGCATCGGGCAGATGTTCAGCTACACGCTGCGCGACGAGTCGAACCACATCGAGCTTCTGCGGCAGCTCCTCCAGGATCTCGTCGATGAAAATCCCGACGTTTGGACCGAGGCGTTCCGCAAGGATCTCCGCGCCACGATGCGCGAGGCGGTGCGGCTCGAAAAGAAGTTCATTCTCGACTGCCTGCCGGTGGCCGCCGTCGGTCTCACCGCCGCGGAATTCACAAACTACATCGACTACATCGGCGACCGCAGGCTCGAAGGCGTCGGTCTTGAACCGCTTAACCCCCCGATTGTCAACCCGCTTCCCTGGCTCTCCGAAATGATGGAAATCAAAAAAGAAACGAACTTCTTTGAAGGCCGGGTCACCGAATACCGGCGCGCCGTCGATACCGCCAACGTCTCCGACGACGATCTTTAGAAGAATTAAGCTTTTTTTAAAAAAACCGCCCGCCACGCAACGCACGCCACTTAAAACTTTCCCATGATCCGCCACATTTCCCTTGATGAAGACATCGCGCTCAAGCGCCTTGTGACCACCCCCCGCGAGCTCAAGCCCGGTTTCTGCTGGCATGATGCTCTGGATTTGGAAACCGTCCCGCACTCCGGAATCATCGTGGCCCGGAGCAGCGGCGAAGAGCATGCGTTCAGCCTCGCCGACGTGGCCGATGAAATCGGCGATGCCCTCACCGATCTGCTTTTGTCGCGCGAGGAAAAAAACATTTTCAACGAGCGGAACCGCGGGTTTGTGGCGAACGTCGCCCATTCGGTCGCGACGCGTTTGCTCGAGCAGGCCCGCGCGGGCAGCGGGCTGAAGCTTTCGGAGAACGATCTTTCGCTCCTCATCGAAAAAGCCCTCATCGAAAACGACGCGCACGATGTCGCCAAGAGTCTTGTTTTCAAGAGATCCGTGCGTTCCGGCGCGGAAGGCGGGGCCGAAGCCGTCACGCACGATCCCGTGAGCGTGCGCCTCATCCGGCGGAATGGCTCGGTCGTTCCCTGGATCGAGGCCAAGATCGAAACCGCCTGCCGGAAGGCCTTTCTCTCCACGAAAGAACAGGCCGAGGCCGCCTCCGTCGTCGCCCGCGCCGTGACCGAGCGGGTCCGCCACCGCGATCAGGCGTTCGTGCACATCGAGGACGTGCAGGACATGGTGCAGGAGGAATTGATGCGCCACGGCTACTACAAGGTGGCCGAAAGTTATATTCTCTACCGGGCGCAGCGTGCCCGCCAGCGCGACGAGGCGACCACGTCCGCCCCCGAGCCCGCCGAGCAGCAGGACGCACTGATCGTTGTCCGCCAGAGCGACGGGCAGAGCGTCTTCTGGGACGGCACCGAGCTCAAGCGCCGGATCCAGTTCGGGATGATCGGGCTCGACCTCAACCTCGACGCCGCGCAGATCGAGCGCGAGTTGCGCCGATCGATCGGGGCCGAGGTCACGGAAGAAATTCTCAAACACACGATCATTCTCAACGCCCGCACGCTCATCGAACGCGATGCCGACTTTGCCAAGTTTGCCGCGCGGATCATGCTCTCCTACATCTACGAGGAAGTTTTGGACTGGAAAATCCTGCGTGACGGGATCGAGGGGCTCCGCGAAGCCCACCGGAAGGCCTTCAAGAACTACCTCCGGCATGGCGTGATGATCGAGCGGTTGTCGCCGAATCTTCTCTCCTACAAATTCGAGGCGCTGGCCGATGCGATCGATCCCACGGCCGACATGGATTTTGATTTCCTCGGGATCCAGACGCTCTACGACCGATATTTGATCGTCGATAAAACAAAGAAGCCGGCCCGCCGGATCGAGACCCCGCAGTTTTTCTGGATGCGCGTCGCCATGGGGCTCTTCCTCGACGAGCCCGAGGCCCGCGAGGACTGGGTGATCCGCCTCTACAACCTCTACAAAAGCCGCCGGTTCTGCTCGAGCACGCCGACGCTTTTCAATTCCGGAACGCTCCACAGCCAGCTTTCGAGCTGCTATCTTTACAAGGTCGATGACTCGATCGAGTCGATCATGCAGCGCGGCATCGCCGAAAATGCCTACCTCTCGAAGTGGGCGGGCGGCCTCGGCGGTTCCTGGACGGCCGTGCGGGGCACCGGCGGATACATCAAGGGCACAAATGGCGAGAGCCAGGGCGTGATCCCGTTTCTCAAGCTCCACAACGACCAGCTTGTCGCTGTGAACCAAGGCGGCAAACGACGCGGCTCCGGTTGCGCGTATCTCGAAACCTGGCACAATGATATCGAGGACTTCTTCCAGCTCCGCCGGAATACCGGCGACGACCGGCGCCGCGCCCACGATCTCAATACCGCCAACTGGGTTCCCGATCTCTTCATGAAGCGCATGGAAGCCCGTGAGAACTGGACGCTCTTCCGCGCAAATGAAGTGCCCGACCTCCATGATGCCTACGGACGGAAATTTGAGGAATGCTACCTCCGCTATGAAGATTTCGCCCGCGAGGGAAAAATCTTCGGCCGCGAGATCCCGGCGATCGGGATGTGGAAGACGATGCTGAAGATGCTGCTCGAGACCGGGCATCCCTGGATCACCTTCAAAGACCCCTGCAACCTTCGCAGCCCGCAGGATCACGTCGGCGTCATCCACTCGTCGAACCTCTGCACCGAAATCACCCTCAATACCAGCGAGGACGAAACGGCCGTCTGCAACCTCGGCTCGGTCGTGCTCGACACGCACATGCGCGAGGACGGATCGCTCGATCACGACATGCTCCGCGAGACCATCCTCGTCGCCGTGCGTGCGCTCGACAACGTGATCGACATCAACTTCTATCCGACCGAGGCGGCGAAGCGCTCGAACCTCCGCCACCGCCCGGTCGGTCTCGGCGTGATGGGCGTGCAGAACGCGCTCTTCAAGCGCGGCCTCGACTTCTCCAGCGATGGGGCGGTCGGCTTCAACGACGAGTTCATGGAGGCCATTGCGTTCTATGCCTATTCCTCCTCCAGCGACCTTGCCGCCGAGCGCGGGACTTACAGCACGTATCGCGGGTCGAAGTGGGATCGCGGACTTCTGCCGCAGGATACGATCGACCTTCTCGAACGCGAGCGCGGAATCAAAATCGACGTGCCGCGCGGCGGTCTCATGGACTGGACACCTGTCCGCGCGAAAATCAAAGCGCACGGAATGCGCAACTCGAACGTCTTGGCGATCGCCCCGACGGCGACGATCTCCAACATCATGGGAACGACGCCCTGCATCGAGCCGAACTACAAAAACCTCTACGCAAAAGAAAACCTGGGAGGGAAGTTCACGATGCTCAGCACCGAACTCGTCCGCGATCTCAAGAAGATCGGCAAGTGGGACAACGCCATGCTCGAGCAGCTCAAATACTTTGAAGGCGAACTCTGCGACATCGAGGGCATCCCTGCGGCGCTCGTCCGCAAGCATCTCACGGTCTTCGGCATTCCGTTCGAATACGTGATCGACGCCGCCGCACGCCGCCAGAAATGGATCGACCAAGCGCAGTCGGTCAACCTCTTCATCAGCGAGCCGGACATCAAAATCCTCAGCCACATGTATCGCCGCGCGTGGCATACCGGGCTCAAGACGACCTACTACCTCCGCACGCTCGGCGCCTCCAGCATCGAGGGCCCGACCACCACTGTGAAAAAAGAACTTCGCGGCGTCGTCGCCGAGGCGAAAAAAGAATTCACCGAAACGGAAAAGCTGGCGTGCTCGCTTGAGGCGATGCGCAACGGCGGCGAGTGCGAAGCCTGCCAGTAGCGGGGCCCGGATGCAGGTCTTTTTTCGAGTGTTGCCGTATGTGCGCCGCTACCCGTGGCTGGCTTTTGCCACGCTCGGATGCGCCGTCGCGGGAACGTTGCTCGTTGTCGTTTTTCCCGCCATCACCCAGCGGATCGTGGACGATGTGGTTCGGAACCACCACCCGGAGAGGCTGGTTCCGCTTCTGACAATCGGGTTCGGCGCCTTCTTGGCGCAGGATGTCCTCAACAGCCTGAGAATCTTTTTTAACAACCACTTCGAACAGAAAGTGATTTTTGACTTGAGGAGCGAACTCTACGGGCACATTCAGGAGTTGCCCCTCCCTTGGTTTGACAACCGCTCGACCGGGGACGTGATGACCCGCCTCATCGAGGATGTGACGAGCGTCGAGCGGGTGCTCATCGACGGGATCGAGCAGGGGACGGTCGCAGTGTTGCAGATTGTGATCGTCAGCGGATTGATGCTCGCCTACAGCCCGGCCCTCACGCTGGCCGCCCTGCTGCCGATCCCGTTTCTCGCGGCGGGCGCGGCCGCCTACACGTTGACCGCCCGAACCCGCTACCGGCACCAGCGCAAATCGGTGTCGGCGCTGAACTCCCTCCTCCACGACAATATTGCCGGCATCCGGCAGATCAAGACCTACACCAGCGAGGAGCGGGAACAGACGCGCTTTGACCGCGCCAGCGAACGCGTGCGAAAAGCGACGCTGGTCGTGATGCGCGCTTGGGCGATTTACCAGCCGGCGATGGGATTTTTTTCCTCCTGCGGGATGCTTCTCATCGCCGGATACGGCGCGCGCGAGGTGCTGGCCGGCCGCATGGAAACCGGCGTGTTGGTCGCCTTCTTCGTGCTCGCCCGGTTCCTCTACGAGCCGGTCGGACGCCTCCACCAGCTCAATCAGATTTTTCAAGCCGGACGGGCCGCAGGCGAACGGGTGTTTGAAATCATGGATGCCGAGCCCGAGGCGTGCGACGGTGCGGCCAGTGTGCACAGGCCCTTGTCCGGCTGCGTTGAGTATCGCAATGTCTCGTTTTCCTATGCCCCGGAACTGACCGTGCTGGAGGACGTGAGCCTCCTGGCGCGGGTCGGCGAAACCGTGGCCTTGGTCGGCCCGACCGGCGCCGGAAAATCCACGCTGGTGAACCTGCTCGTCCGCTTCTACGAGTTCACCGGCGGCGCGATCACCATCGACGGCACACCGCTCCGCGACATGCCCCGGCAATTTCTCCGCAAAAATATCGCCGTCGTGACCCAGGAAAGTTTTCTCTTCAACGGTACAACCGCCGAAAACCTGCGCGTCGGCAAGCCCGATGCCACCGAGGACGAACTGTGGGCGGCCCTTGCCGCCGCCAATGCCACCGACTTCGTGCGGCGGCTGCCTGCGGGCCTTCACTCCCCGGTCGGCGAGCGGGGGATCAAGCTCAGCGTCGGGGAAAAACAGCGGATCTCGATCGCCCGCGCCCTCCTCAAAAATCCGCCCATCCTCATTCTTGACGAGGCGACGGCGAGCGTGGACACCGCGACCGAACAACTCATCCAGCAGGCCCTCGACCGCCTGATGGAACACCGCACCAGCTTTGTCATCGCACACCGGCTCTCCACCGTGCGCCACGCCAGCCAGATCTGCGTGCTGGAACACGGGCGGATTGTCGAGCGCGGCCGCCACGACGAACTGGTCGGGCGCGGCGGACTCTACGCCAAACTCTGCCGGAGCAGCTTGATCGGGGAAACGGCAGAAGATACCCGCCCGCTCGAAAAGGAGAAAAAAGCGGCAGGAAATGCATTGACAAAGAACCGGCACAACGCTTAGGTGGCTCCCGTTACGACGATTCGTGGCGCGGATTTTCTTCGCGCACGCCGTCCCAAACCCACACAGTCGAAAGACAGCAGATTTTTCCGGACGGCGGAGCATTGCCCCAGGCGCCGGATCCATGCATCCCGATGAGAATATTTTTCTGACCGGCCATAATAATTGGCCGGGGTGGAATCGCACGAAGGGAATTTATCCCGAATTTTATCATGACCGAAGAACCCAATAATCCGACCCCAACGGCGGAATCCCCCGATACTCAGCCCGCAACGAACCAGCAGCGACCGCGCCGGATTCGCGCACCCCGCCCGCCGCGCCGCCGCAAAGCGGCCGCGCCGGACGGCGGCGAAGGAGCGGAAACACCCGGAACAAACAACATTTCCCACGGGCCCGCGGACGATGCCGAACCGCGGAACGATGCGCCGGAAGCGTGCGCGCAGGCAACCCCGGAAACGTCCCGGCTGGCGGCATCCGCGTCGGAGCCAGGCGCAACCGTCCCGGAAACAGCCCCCGTTTTTGTTCCTGTGGCCCGTGCGGCCGTTGTGCCGCCGCCCGCCGCTCCCCCGGTCTACGCGGAGGGAATTGTCGAAGTCTCCGGAAAAGGATTCGGATTTCTTCGCGAGGCGAAACGCAATTACACCCAGTCGAACAACGATATTTTTGTGACCCCCGAGATCGTTCGGAAATATGCCCTGCGCGACGGCATGTGGATCCGCGGCGAAACCCGCCGCGGCAATCGCGGACCGCAATTGTTCCGGCTCACCGAGCTCGAAGGCGAAGATCCGGACAACTTTCAGAACCTCCCGGTCTTCGAGGAACTCACGACGATCAACCCGAACAAGCGCATCCGCCTGGAAACCGTTCCGGAACGCTACACCACGCGGGTCATGGATCTGATGACCCCTGTCGGCAAAGGCCAGCGCGGGCTCATCGTCGCCCCGCCGCGCACCGGCAAGACGACCCTCCTCCAGCACATCGCCGACGCCGTGGTCAAGAACCACACGGAGATGAAATTGATCATCCTGCTCGTGGACGAACGGCCGGAAGAAGTCACCGAAATCCGCCGCACCGTGCCCACCGCCGAACTCATGGCCAGCTCGAACGACAGTGACATCAAGACCCACACGCGCATTGCCCAGCTTGCCGTCGAGCGGGCCAAGCGCCTCGTCGAGATGGGCAAGGACGTTTTCATCCTGATGGATTCGCTCACCCGCATCGGCCGCGCGTTCAACAATGCCCAGGGGGGGGGAGGACGCACGATGTCGGGCGGCGTCGATGCCCGCGCGCTCGAAATTCCGCGCAAGCTCTTCGCGGCCGCCCGCAATACCGAGGAGGCCGGCTCGCTGACCATCATGGCCACCGCGCTCATTGAGACAAACAGCCGGATGGATGAGTTGATTTTCCAGGAGTTCAAAGGCACGGGCAATATGGAGCTCGTGCTCGACCGCAAGATCAGCGACCAGAGGATTTATCCCGCCGTCGATATTTTCCTTTCCGGCACCCGGCGCGAGGAGTTGCTGATCCCCGAGGAAGACCTGCACAAAATCAACGTCATCCGCCGCGGGCTCGCCGGACACAAACCGATCGAGGCCATCGAGCGCCTGCTTTTCTTTTTGCGAAAATATCCGACCAACACGGAGATGCTCAAAGGTCTGCCGGGGTAGCCCGAAGAAATTCCAAAGGGGAGGGCGGATGCCCCGGAAGAAGCTCTGGCAGGGACGGCTCGCCGTCCGACGGATAACGCGGAGCAGGCGTCTTTCAGCTTTCCGATTTCGTCCATTCCGGCGGGGCCGGGACGCGCAGGATTTTATCCGCCAGCCGGGTGCCGTTCCCGCGCATCCAATGCCAGACCAGCCGGGCGACAACGAAAGAAAGAACGATCGCGACGACGACATCCGAGGGATGGTGGGCGCCCATTGCGATGCTCGACCAGGCGACGAGGCCCGCAAGCGCGAGGGCCGCAACGCCCCACGCCGGCGCGGCCATCACGATGACGGCGGCAAACCCGAACACCGTCGCCGTGTGCCCGGAGGGAAAGGCGTTCAGCGCCGCGTTGCCGACGGTCGATTTGCCGTCTTTCCATGGCCCGTAAAACCCCTGCTCGATTTTCGGGCTTTCGCGCGGGCGCGTGCGTCCGGTCGTGAGTTTGCCTGCGTGGGCGATGAGCCCGGAGATCGCCGCCGAGAGGATCGCCGCAAAGAGGATATGCATCCATCGCCGGTTGTTCCTCCACCGCGCGACGAGAAGTCCCGCGGCGGCCGCAAGCAGCACCGGCGGCCAGTCGCCGAACTTGCGGACGTTGGAATGGAACGTGTGGTCCGGCGATTTTTTCCAGTCCTTCCCCTGCGATGCCACAACCGCCGTGCGCACCGGGGCGTCGAGCCGGAACGCCCCCCAGATCGCGAGTCCGCAGAGAACGGCAAGGAACGTCAGGAGAAGGGCATGCGGTTTGGCTGGCATCCGCTTCCTTTAGCGCACGACCGAAGCCCGCGCCAGCGCGTTCTTGATCGACATTCTACCCGCCGGCCGCGACGCGGAGGATCTCGATCCGGTCGCCATCGGCAACCGGCGTGCTTGTCCATTCGCGGCGGCGCAAGGCGATGCCATTGTGCTCGATTAAAATCAGGGGAGCCGGCAGATCCAGTTCGGCGACCATTTCGTGAACGGTCGAAGACCGGGCGAGCGGCTTCGTGTCCCCGTTGAGGCGCACGTGAATCATGCGGCCCCCAAGATGCCGGCATCCCAGTCTTTCCACACCGGATCGAGCCCGAGCGTTCCGAGGGAACGACCGATTGCGGCGGCATCCCGGTCATCGGAGATCGTGAACTGCTCGGTCGCTGCCTCGCCGCCGGTTCCGGCCAGCGTGCGACCGCGCACGGTGACATGGAGAGCCCCGCGTCCCTGGCCGGTGTAGCCGCCGGGTTCGGTGTGGCTCCCGGCGCTCATCATCGTGACGCCCAGCGGGGCGACAACATCGCGCAGGGCGGCGGATTCGCGCGTGCTCAGCACAAAGCCGACGGTCGGAAACGTGACGCGCAGGGCGCAAAGAAGCTGGATGAACGCGCGGTCGGGGAGCGGGTGTCCGGGCGTGAACGCTCCCGCTGCCGGACGCAGGCGCGGCAGGCTCACGGTGAGCTGCGAGCGCCAGCAGGTGCGGAGCAGGTGCTCGAGGTGCGCCGCCAGGGCGAGCGCCTCTTCCTGCCAGTGCCAGAGACCGAAGAGCGCGCCCACGCCGAGCCGCCGGAACCCGGCCTCGTGCCCGCGCTCGGCACAGTCGAGCCGCCAGGCAAAATCTTTTTTCGGACCGGACGTGTGCAGTTTCGCGTAGGTTTCGCGGTGGTAGGTTTCCTGATAGACAACCAGGCCCTCCGCGCCCGCCCGCACGAGCGGGGCGTATCCCTCCGCTTCCATCGGCGCCACCTCGATCGAAATCCCGGGCACGAACCCGCGAAGCCGTCCGATGCAGCGTTCGAGGTAGCCGCCCGAAACAAACTTCGGGTGTTCGCCCGCCACCAGCAAAATGTTGCGGAACCCCTCGTCGGTCAGATGCCGGGCCTCGGCCTCGACCTGGTCGATCTCGAGGGTCACGCGCTGGATCGCATTCTCGCGCGAAAATCCGCAATACGCGCACGAGTTGATGCACTCGTTCGAGAGGTAGAGCGGCGCAAACAAGCGCATCGTCCGCCCGAAGTGCCGCCGGGTCGCCGCCGTCGAACGACCGGCCAGCGCCTGCAAGCCGGCATCGTCCATCGGGCGCAGCAAGGCTTCAAACCCGCGCAGCAAAGGAGACTTGTCGCGGAGTGCCGCCTCAAAATGTGAAGAGAATCCCATCGCCTCCAGTGAAAACCCGGAATCGCCTTTTTAACAGCAGGAACTACAGGATGTCGGCCTTGCGGCACGAGAGGAATCCGGCCCGCCATTTGGCATACGCGAGTTCCTGCTGCGCGCCCATGAAGACAAACATGGCGATGAAGAGAAGCATCGAATTTCCGAAAAAGCTGACAATTGCAAAGCCGACGGCGAGAACCTGGCCGACCCGCGCCGCAATCGTCGTGGCCGTCACGTAGTCGAACTTCATGGCCAGGAGTGCCCGCAGCACGCGCCCGCCATCCATCGGAAACGCCGGGATCGCGTTGAAGACGACAAGCATCATGTTCACGGACAAAAGGTTCATCAGGAGCCCGCTGCCAAACGGATTGATGCCGGTGAAGCTGTTCAGGGTGATTTTTACCGCCAGCACGAAAAAGAGAATGCCGCCGATGACGACGTTCACCGCCGGGCCGGCGATCGCGACCACCAGTTCCTGCCAGGGTTTTTCCGGCATCCCCTCCAGGCGGGCGACGCCGCCGATCGGCAGGAGCGTGATGTCCGGCGTCCGGATGCCGAATGCCCGCGCCGCGAAGGCGTGCCCGAACTCGTGGAGCAGCACGCACAGGAAGAGCAGGAGGGTGAACCCGACCCCCGCGGCCGCGCCCGCCACACCGCCCGCCAGATAGTAATCCCACCCGAACCACGCCAGCAGAAGCAGGAACGTGACGTGAATTTTGATGTCAATGCCCGAGACCCGGGCGATGCGATAGGACCACTTCATAAAAAATAGGATTTCCGTCGGAGCGATTTGACAGTAGAGATGAACTTCCTGTTCGACCGCTGTTGTTGGCAGTCCTTTAATTAACCTGAAATCCGAAAAAGCAAATGTCATTCCCAGTCCTGAAAGTTCTCGTCGCCGATCCCATTTCCCAGCGCGGAGTCGAAGAGCTCGCCACAGCCGGCGCGCTTGAAGTCGTTGTCAACACCGGGCTCCCCGAAGCCGAGCTCATCAAAATCATCCCCGAATTTTCCGCCCTCGTCGTGCGCAGCCAGACGAAGGTGACCGCCGCCGTGCTTGATGCGGCCGCCAAGCTCAAGGTCGTCGGGCGCGCCGGGGTGGGGGTGGACAACGTCGATATCGATGCCGCCACGCGCCACGGGGTCATTGTCATGAACACGCCCGGCGGCAACACGATCTCAACCGCCGAGCACGCGTTCTCGCTGCTCATGAGCATCGCGCGCAGCATCCCCCAGGCCGATGCCAGCATGAAGGCCGGCAAATGGGATCGTAAAAAATACGAAGGAGTCGAACTCTACAACAAGACGCTCGGGATTCTCGGCATGGGCCGGATCGGCACCGAGCTCGCCCGCCGAGCGATCGCGTTCGGCATGCGCGTGCTCGCCTACGATCCGTATCTTTCTGTCAGCCGCGCCCGCAGCCTTCAGGTCGAGCTTATCGAAGACCTCGACGCCCTCCTGCCCCAGGCGGATTTCCTCTCGATGCACATGCCGCTCACCGACGAGACCCGGCACATGCTCGACGCCCGACGCCTCGGACTTTGCAAAAAAAACGTCCGCATCGTCAACTGTGCCCGGGGCGGACTGGTGGACGAGACCGCCCTCGGTGCCGCGCTCCAGTCCGGCCATGTCGCCGCCGCCGCGCTCGACGTGTATGAAATCGAGCCGCCGCCGGCAGATTTTGCGCTGCGTTCGGAAAAGAATATTGTCTTCACGCCGCACCTCGGCGCGAGCACGGCCGAGGCCCAGGAAAACGTGGGTATCGAGATCGCCCAGGCGATCCGCGCCGCCCTCCTCGAAGGTGAAATCCGCAACGCCGTCAACATGCCGAGCATCGACGCCAAGACCGCGCTGGTCGTGAAGCCCTACCTCACCCTCGGCGACAAGCTCGGACGCTTCGCCGCCCAGCTCGCCCCGAACCGCAACGACCGCATCGTCATCACCTACGGCGGAAAGGCCGTCGAAATGCCGACCGACGCGATCAGCCGCGCGATCCTCACCGGATTCCTCAAACATGCCGGCGGGGAAGAGGTCAACAGCGTCAACGTCCGCACGATGGCCGTCACGCTCGGGCTCGATGTCGAAGAGATCCGATCGAGCGAGCAGACGGATTTCAACGAATGGCTCCACGTTGCCGTCTTCAGCGGCGAAAACAAAATCTCTGTCGGCGGCACGTTCTTCGGTGCAAAGAACGACCCGCGCATCGTGCGCGTCAACAGCCGGCCGGTGGAAGTGACGCCATTCGGCGTCGTCCTCCTGCTCGAGAACCGCGACCGTCCGGGCATCGTCGGCCACATCGGCACGCTTCTCGGCAAAGAAAACATCAACATCGCCAGCATGAGCCTCTCGCGCACCGAACAGGGTGGCCGCGCGCTCACGCTCCTGAACCTCGACAGCGCCCCCAATGCGGACGTGCTGGCCCGGATCACGGCGGATGCCGATATTTTCTCCGCACGAGTCATTGCCCTGTAGGGGCGGAGATCGGAGGTCGGAAGGGGCGCATCGCCGGGGTGCGCCATTCTTTCGCGCCGCCAGGGGCGGCTGGCTGATGCTGGCAGGAGGCGAACGCGCACAAATTATGACGCCATTTCAACAAAAGAAAAAAACTCTTCGACGGGTAATCCTCGCCGGGTTGGTTGGGTTTTTGTCCGCACAGCTTCTGCCCGCCGAGACGCATGCGGGCAAGCCGATGCGCGATCTGACGTTCTATGTCGTCTCCGACACGCATTACGGACGAACCCCGGAAGTGGATCGGATGGAGGCTCTGCTCGTTGACAAGATGAACCATCTGCCGGGCACGGCCTATCCGGCATCAATCGGCGGCACGGTGGCCAAACCGCGAGGAGTCCTCCACATTGGCGACATCACCAACGGCGGCAAACGCGGGGAATGGGAGGACTTTGTCGCCGATTACGGGCTGACCGGCAAGGACGGGCGGCTGCAATGGCCGGTTTATGAAACCTTTGGCAATCACGACGGAGGCCCGAAGTCTCCCGTGCGGATCGGCATCCGCGAACGCAATCCCCGGCGCGTCGGACTGACGGCCATTTCCGAAAACGGACTTCATTACTGTTGGAACTGGGAGGGAATTCTTTTCATCGACCTCGGCATCGCTCCGGGCCCGACGGCCCATCCGTATGACCCGGAATTGAGCAGGGAGTTTCTGGCGGAAGTCCTCAAGAAACACGTCAAGCCCGGACAGCCGTTGATTCTCATGCACCATTTTGGCTTCGATAATCACAGTTTGAGCTGGTGGCCGGAGGAAGGGCGAACCCTCTACCACAATCTCATCAAAGACCAGAATGTGATCGGCATCCTCCACGGCCACTCGCACGAGGTGTCCCTCTACCAGTGGGAAGGCCTCTCCATCTACCACCCTCCCCACTTTAACCAAAAAGACCCGCTGCTCCACGGGCCTGTCACTCATGGATTCTTCGTGTTCCACATCGTTGGAAACGAACTCACCGTGGCGGAAAGAAAGTCCGATGACACCTGGGGCCTGACCGCACGCAAAAAATTCCAATTCCCCCAATAAGGCGGAGAAAAGCGGAGCGCGTTTTTGTAAAGAGAGGGATTGCAAAAAACCATAACCCGATGAACGTGGGAACATGTCCGCCTTCGAACCGCTGAAAGTCTTTTCGCCCGTGATTGCGATGATCGCCGAAATTTCGATTTTCGGGGGGGTGACCGACGCGCAGTGGGAGACGGTTCTTCCCAAGCTCGACCGGGGGACGTTTAAAAAAGGCGACGCCATTTTCCGGAAGGACGAAGAGCCCACGCACATCTACATCCTGCAGAGCGGGAAGGTCGAACTGGTTCTCGCCGACGAAGCGGTAACCATCGAAAAAAAGCGGCTCGGGCCGGGGGAATGCTTTGGCCAGGTGTCCCTGATGGCGATGCACCGGCACACCGTCACGGCAATCGCGGAGGAGGATTGCGTGATCGTCGGGCTCTCCAGGCATGCCCTCATCGAACTGCAAAAGAAGGACATCGCCCTCTTTGCGCTTCTGATGATGAACGTCGCCCGGGAACTCGCGCGCCGACTCATGCTCACCGACAACCTGCTTCTCCATTACGTCCACACGCACGGGGAAGAAGGGAAGGAGACGGGCAATTTGGCAAGCGGCTTGTGGGGAAGAGAAAACTGAAAATCCGAGGCGTCAGGGGTACATGACTGCGCGCTTTTACCAAGCTTTGGCCGATGCGATCAAAATTTCAAAGTTCATGAACGATACCGATCACGTCGAAAAACACGAGAAGCTCTGGAAGCCTTGTCGCAATTTCCGTCGTGTTCCTTGATGGTTAGAGCGGTTTAAATAAAACTGTGTAGCCATCGCTTTGAGGCGGCGCAGGCTGTTGTGCTGCATCGTCACCTCGGGCGGTATGTTTTCATACAGCCTTCTCGCTGCCGCCGCACCCCACCAGCCCACGGCGCTCCCAAATCAACGGTCACATCTTTATTTAAAACGATCTAATTGTGTGCAGGTTGTTACGTGCCTGCAAAAGGGGAAATGGAATAGACCGGCATAAAAAGGAAACCGTTTGTCATGGTTTTGTCATGCGTTTTCCGGCCCATGCCGCCGTGTGCGCGGGCTGGCGAAATTGAAAAAGAAAAGTGGGGTAGGACAGTCTTTGTCTCGTTGTTGTGATAGACGCATGAGGATGAATGAGGAAATCCCGAAATCCTCTCGCCCGTCGGCGACGGAACGGATATACCGTCAGCCCATCCCGAAATGCCTGCAAAACAGAAAACCGCGACGAAAGACTCCTCAGCCAACCTCGGTTTCGAGGCGAAACTCTGGCTTGCTGCCGACAAACTCCGCAACAACATGGACGCGGCGGAATACAAGCATGTCGTCCTCGGGCTCATCTTCCTCAAATACATCTCCGACACCTTCGAGGAACACCGCGCCAAGCTCCTCGCCGGCCAGGGCGACTACGCCGGGGCGAATCCCGAAGACCCAGACGAATACAAGGCCGAGAATGTATTCTGGGTTCCGTCCGAGGCCCGTTGGTCCCACCTTCAAGCGAATGCCAAGCAACCCACGATCGGCAAGATCGTGGACGACGCCATGGTGGCCATCGAACGCGACAACCCGCGCCTCAAGGGCGTCCTTCCCAAGGACTACGCCCGCCCCGGTCTCGACAAGCACCGCCTCGGCGAGTTGATCGACCTCATCGCCACCATCAGCCTCACTGCCGCCAGCGAGGGAGAAAAAACACACCGCTCCGTTGATTTACTCGGTCGCGTTTACGAATATTTCCTCACCCGTTTCGCCAGCGCGGAGGGCAAAAACGGCGGCCAGTTCTACACGCCGTCCTGCGTCGTGCGCTGTCTCGTCGAGATGCTCTCCCCCTACAAGGGCCGCATCTACGACCCCGCCTGCGGCTCCGGCGGCATGTTCGTGCAGTCGGAAAAGTTCGTCGAATCCCACGGCGGAAAGCTGGGCGACATTTCCATCTACGGACAGGAAAGCAATTCCACCACCCGCCGCCTCGCGGTGATGAACCTCGCCATCCGGGGCATCGAAGCGGATTTCGGCCCGGAGCACGCAGACACCTTCCGGCGCGACCTCCATCCCGACCTCCGCGCCGACTACGTTCTCGCAAACCCGCCCTTCAACGACTCTGACTGGTTCCGCAAGGATGACGACGTGCGCTGGCAGTTCGGCGTCCCGCCCAAGGGCAACGCCAACTTCGCCTGGGTCCAGCACTTCATCCACCACCTCGCCCCGCAGGGCATGGCCGGCTTCGTCCTCGCCAATGGCAGCATGTCCTCCAACCAGTCCGGCGAAGGGGAAATTCGGAAAGCCCTCATCGAGGCAGACCTCGTGGACTGCATGGTCGCCCTCCCCGGCCAGCTCTTCTACAGCACGCAGATTCCCGTCTGCCTCTGGTTCCTCTCGAAAAGCAAAAATGCCGACGCCAAACGCGGCTTCCGCGACCGCCGTAAAGAGACCCTCTTCATCGACGCCCGCAAACTCGGCACGCTCATCGACCGCGTCCACCGTGAATTGACCGACGCCGACCTCCAGAAAATCACCGGCGCCTACCACGCATGGCGCTCTTCCCCTGAAAACTTGAAACTGAAAACTGAAAACTCCGGGGTCGCTTACGCCGATGTGCCCGGATTTTGCTTTTCAGCCTCGACGGAGCAAATCGCATCGCACGGCCATGTGTTGACCCCGGGCCGCTATGTCGGTGCCGAGGAAGTCGAAGACGACGGTGAGCCGTTCGAGGAAAAGATGCCGCGCCTTGTCGCGGAGCTGAACGGCCAATTTGAGGAATCGGCGAAACTCGAAGCCGCGATCCGCGCGAATTTGAAAGGGCTCGGCTACGATGGCTGATCCCGGAAAAGAAGAAACCCCGGATCCTGGCACCGCCACGAATGACGGGAGAAGGACACCCGGGGTGCACGAAAGCCATCTTCAGCGTTGCGCCCCAAGGGTTCAATCCAAAAAAATGTATTTGGGCGTTGACCGAACCGCTGGTCGGCGGCAGGTTTTCCCCAGCACACCCGCCGGGCCTCTGTCGCGAGACATGCTATCTCTCGGCGGGTTTTCTTTTTTCGGGAGGGACCTCCAACAAAAAGAAACCCCGGGGCCTCTCAACCGCAAGCGGTCAAGGAAGGGATCCCGGGGTCAACACCTCCGATATGCGCGATCCGGGGCGGCTCGTCAAACCCTTTTTCAAGCCGCAGATCGGCTAACACACCCGTGAATCCTGCATTCTTCCAGCACATCGAAAGCATCCTCCATACGGAAAGGATCGACGCCTATCGGCAGGACGGAGCGGATCACACGACCACCTTGTCCCGGTATCTGCTGAACATGGCGCTCAGTGAGGCCCTCTACCCGGTGCTACAATTTGCGGAAATTGCCCTGCGCAACGCGGTGCATCGGGAACTCACCGCCCGCTGTGGGACGGATGCCTGGTATGACTCCGCACCCGCCCGGCTCACCCCCTGGCAGCAGGACAAGGTGGCGGAGGCCAAAGACTCCTTGCGAAAGCGCCGGAAACCCCTCTCGCCGGGACGCATCATCGCCGAACTCACCTTCGGCTTCTGGACCTGCTTCTTCAACAACGCCCACGCCCGCACCGGCATCGGCTCGTATCTCTCCAAGAACGCGTTTCCCCACGCTCCAGCCACCGAACAATACCAAGCCAGGCTCGACAAACGGTGGCTGGAAATCCGCGACCTCCGCAACCGCATCTTCCATCACGAACGCATCCTGCACTGGAAGAACCTGGATGCCCGGCATCAGGCCATCCTCGACCTCATCGCCTGGATGTCCCCGGAACTCCGCGATCTTGCTGCCACGCTCGACCGCTTCCAGTCTCTCCGCAGATCAGGCCTCAACCCATGGCTGGAAAAACTCCGCAGCCATTGGCCCGACTTCTCGGCGGCTCCTGCTTCCGTCACCGAATCCATCGCCACCGTCGAAGCCGCCTTCGATGCCACCAACGGCGCACAAACCCCGTTCGGCCACCGCTGGGGTGGCGATGTCTTCCCGCTCTCCCACAGCCACATCGAAACCATCCAACAAGGCCAAACCCTCGCCCTCGATGTCATGGGCGAGTATGTTGTGTTCTTGAAATCAGTGGAAAGATGGCGGGAATGATCGAAGAATTCCACAGCACCATCGGTGCGCCACACACCAGCCCAGGGCAACGCCCTGGGTCTGCGTCATCGTTTCATCAAGCCCTGAAGGGGCGGCACAACCGTTGTCTCGCCCCTTCAGAGCTGGGAATGTTTTTGACCATCGAACCCAGGGCGTTGCCCTGGGCTGGTATATGTCGCCCCTTTGGGGCTTCAACACGGGACGCCCAGTTCGCCGAGTCCGCGAATCTGGAGCAGGCCATCCAAGCAAACCTGAGGGGGCTGGGTTATGGCGGGTGAACGTGTTGAACTCTCCCTAGGCGAGGTCTGCGACGTAAAGCAAGGTCGCTACCTTGGGCCGGGCGATATGTCTGAGGTAAAGACCGAGCAGACGCCCATTCCGGTCATTGGTGCGAACGGTATCCTCGGTTACACGGACCGACCATCCTACAAAGCCCCCGTCACGCTCGTCACATGCCGTGGCAGCAATTGTGGCATGCTCCAACGCACGGCTGGGCCAACGTGGATAAGCAACAACGCAATGGCTTGCCCGCCGAAGAAGCCGCACGACAGCCTCTACATTCACTACGTGCTCCAATCGACGGATTTTGGAGAAGTCATCACCGGCTCGGCGCAACCACAAATCACGACGGGCCATCTCAACACAAAGGTCATTACGATTACCCGCGACCCGGCCGAGCAAAAAGCCATCGCGGCGGTGCTTGGTGCACTGGACGACAAGATCGAGTTGAACCGGCGGATGAACACGACGTTGGAGGCGATGGCGCGGGCGCTGTTCCAGAGCTGGTTCGTGGATTTCGACCCCGTCCGTGCCAAACTCGACGGTCGTAAACCTGTGGGACTCGACCCAGCTACCGCCGACCTCTTCTCCGACTCGTTCCAAGACTCCGCGCTCGGCGAGATTCCGCACGGCTGGCGACTCGGAACACTCGGCGAGTTGGTTGAACTGCGCACGGACCGAGTGGACGCAACTCCCGCCAAGGACAGCACTCGCTACATCGCGTTGGAAGACATGCCGTCGAAGTCCATCGACCTTTCCAGTTTCCAACTCGGTTCAGCCGTCAACAGCAGCATCACCGCCTTCCGCAAAGGCGATGTCCTGTTCGGCTCGATGCGTCCGTATTTCCACAAGGTCGGCTTGGCATTCTTCGACGGCATCACCAGAACCACGACATTCGTTGTCAGGCCAAGGAAGGACTGCTTCCGCCATTTCGCCCTTCTTCATTTCTTCAGCGACGACGTTGTTGCTCACTCCACGACTGCGTCGGTCGGCACGACCATCCCATACGTGAGGTGGGATTCGATGGAGTCGTATCGCATCCCGATTCCGCCGGACTCGCTGCTCGTTGCGTTCGAGAAGACGGTCAGCCCTCTCGTTGAACGCATCGCCGCACAAGGCGAAGAATCCCGCACCCTTGCCACCCTGCGCGACACGCTGTTGCCGAAGCTGCTGAGCGGGGAGTTGAGCGTGGCAGCGGAAAACTAATCGCGCATCAAGCAAAAAAAGGATACATATTCGCCATGATTCGCACGCTAAAAGTGGAACGCTTCAAGTCGCTGGTGAAGCTGGAACTCGAACTAGGCCGCATCAACGTCTTCGTGGGTGCCAACGGGAGCGGAAAGAGCAACCTGCTGGAGGCAGTGGGCGTGCTCGGGGCTGCGGCGTTTGGCCGGGTGGAGGATGAGACATTACTGCGGCGCGGTGTGCGTCCCGGCGTGCCGAAGCTCTACAAGTCCGCTTTCCCGATGAAGTCCGGCGTCCCTCATATTTTGTTTGGAGCCACGGCAGACACGGGGGCGGCCTATGAGATCACACTCTGGAACCCGATTGATAACCCGAGTCCGGCATGGCGGTTCAAGACCGAAAAGCTGCTCAGATCAGCCAACGACGAAGTAGTCACGCGCTCTACCACAACGACGGGAAAGCACAACCAGGAGCAAGGACTTGCCGCATTGGAAACGGTGAATCTCCAGCCGGGAGATCCCGCGCTGGAGATCCTCGATCAACTCCGCGCCTACAGCATATACTGTCCCAACACCCCATCCTTGCGCGGGCTGGCGCAGGACTCGCAGTCGCGTGATCCGGTAGGGCTGGCGGGCGGGAGGTTGGCCGAGGCCGTGGAAGAATTGCTGCACGAGACGAAGAAAAACGGAGTGCTGACAGAGGTTTTGGAGGAAGTGCGTGATTTGATTGATTGGGCGCAGGACTTCGCAGCCGCGCCTTCCTTGGGGGTGCCGCTTTCTCCATCGGCGGCACGCTCGCGTCTGGTGATTCAGTTCGTGGATCGGTTCATGGCCAAGGGGCGGAACAAGCTCACAGGTTACGACGCTAGCGAAGGCGCGCTCTACGTCCTGTATTGCGCCGTGCTTGCGCTGCACCCAAAGGCTCCGAAATGCCTCGCTGTGGACAATGTCGATCAAGCGTTGAACCCGCTCATGGCAAGGAAGCTGATGGCTGCGGTCTGCTCGTGGACACAGCGGCTCAACGGTGACCGGCAATGGCTTCTCACGGCGCACAATCCGGCCATCCTTGACGGCATTCCATTGGACAATCCAGAGATTCGGCTCTTCACGGTGGATCGGGACAGCAATGGTCACACGGTGGTTCGCAGAATCGATTTGAAAGTGGCTCTGGAGAAGCGTCCAAACGAGGAATGGACCCTTTCGCGCATGTGGATGAACGGGTTGCTCGGAGGGGTGCCTAATGTCTGAGGCGTTGCGTGTTGCTCTGGTGGGCGAAGGGCCAACGGATGGCGTGGTAATTGAATCCGCACTGCGCGCCATGCTCGGCGAACGTCCGTTTGTTCTGAAGCAAATCTTCCCCGAAGGCTCGACGAGTTTCGGTGAGATGGGCACGGGCTGGGTAGGCGTGTATCGCTGGTGCCACCAGTCCGCCAAGCGAGGCAATGGACGGCTCTCGCAGGATGCGCTCGTCTTCCAAAATTACGACCTGCTTGTGTTGCATCTTGATTCCGACGTTGCTGGCTTCAGTTACGAGGACGGTTCGTTGACGATTGAACCAGCCGACGGCGCGTTGCCATGCGAACAGCCCTGTCCGCCGCCATCGGCCACGGTGAACGCGCTGCGTCGGGTCTTGTTGAACTGGTGTGGCGAAACCGCGATTCCCCAGGAGACTGTGATTTGTATGCCATCAAAGAGCACCGAGGCATGGGTCGTGGCGATGTTGTTCGCCGACGATCAAGCGATGACGCAGGGCATTGAATGCTACGTAAACGCAGAATCGCGGCTGGCGCAGCAGCCCAAAGCAAAGCGATTGAGGAAGAAGAAGCGTGATTACCTCGGGAGAGCGGAACAGTTCGTAGCCGAGTGGCCGCGCGTCGCTGTTCACGGTGCCCTGACGGAAGCTCACCGCTTCCAATCCGAGTTTCTCGCCGCCGTGCCGACAGCATAGGCTGCCATGAGCCTCAACGAATCCATCGTCGAAGACGCCGCCCTCGCAATGCCGAGGGCAACCCTCATCCCGGCCTTCTCCCGGGGGGAGAAGGGAAAGCGCGAGGCGATCCGGCGGCTGAACCCGGCCATTCCCGAGGAGGCTCGGGCAACTATTCGGCAATTCCGAATAGTTCATACCGAGAGGAGGATGAACCCATGAGCAAAAAGAAACCCACACCCGGCGGTCGCGCCAAGAAGAAGGCCGAAGTCTCCCTCGTTCGCTCGTCGGCAGCGGAATACCTGACCTTTGTGGCGGCTAGCGGTCAGGGGGGCGTCG
>Ga0118677_10000709_pt1 | contig 72153 bp, 53 predicted proteins | sample AliMusrvi5mmetaG_FD_86154 | JGI IMG/M metagenome (GOLD analysis project Ga0118677, IMG submission 86154) | reverse complement strand
AGCGATAACGCTTATGGGTGACACAATCACCTTGGTGTCCCGGCGAAGGATGCTTATTTTAACGGCATTGGGCGTCTCGCCGGCACGTGGCCGGCTTCATCCGGCCAGTCCCAGACCCCGGATTGATCCGGGGGAACCTTCCGTCTTCGTGATCTAGCGCTTACTGAGGTAAAAAGGAACCGATTATTGCACCGTCGAAAAAGTGAAGCGTAGCATTATTCCTCCTGGGAGCGCGGTCCCGGGAGTTTTGGAGGACAAGCATGCCGTATACTGTGACCCTGATCCCCGGCGATGGCACCGGGCCGGAACTGGCGGAGGCGGCGCGGCGCGTGATCGACGCGACGGGCGTGAAGATCGAGTGGGAAATCGCCCATGCGGGCGTGGATATTATGGAGAAAACCGGCACGCCGTTGCCCGACGAGACCATCGAGTCGGTGCGGCGCAACGGAGTGGCGTTGAAAGCGCCCATTACCACCCCCATCGGCTCCGGTTTCCGCAGCGTGAACGTGGCGCTGCGCAAAGCGCTGGACCTGTATGCCTGCGTGCGCCCGTGCAAGAGTTACGCCGGCGTGCGCTCGCGCTACAGCGGGGTGAACATCGTCATCGTGCGCGAGAATACCGAGGATCTCTACGCCGGGGTAGAATTCGATCTGGACAGCGCGGAAGCGAAGCAGATTATCGCCATGGGTGGCGGCAAAATTCGCCCTGACAGCGCGATCAGCATCAAGCCGATCAGCGTGAGTGGTTCGCAGCGCATCGTGAAATACGCCTTCGAATACGCGCTGGAGAACAAGCGGAAAAAGGTCAGCGCCATCGCCAAGGCCAACATCATGAAATACACCGATGGACTCTTTTACCGGGTGGCGCGCGAAGTGGCCGAGCATTACCAGGGACGCGTGGAGTATGACGAGGTGCTGGTCGATGCCCTGTGCATGCGGCTGGTGCAGCGCCCGGAGGAATCCGACGTGCTGGTGCTGCCGAATCTCTACGGCGACATTATCTCCGACCTGGGCGCCGGACTCGTCGGCGGGCTGGGTGTCGCGCCGGGCGCGAATATCGGCGAAAAAGGCGCGGTCTTCGAAGCCACCCATGGCTCTGCGCCGAAATACAAAGGGATGAACAAGGTCAATCCCACCGCGCTGATCCTCTCCGGCATGCTGATGCTGCGCTACCTGGGGGAACGCGACGCCGCCGACCGTCTGGAAGCCGCCGTCGAAGCCGTGCTGGTGGAAGGCATTTCCGTCACCTACGACATGAAGCCCAACCGCAACGACCCCACCGCCGTCGGCACCAGCCAGATGGCCGACGCGATCATCGCGAAGCTGGGCGGGCAATAGCGGCAGTTGGCAGTTGGCTGCTGGCAGTTGGCTCTTAGCAGTTGGCGCCTGTCTCAAAACCATGAATTTTGGGACAGGCGCCAACAGCTAACAGCTAACAGCCAACAGCCTATTCAGCCTTACCGTTTCCGCATCCCCAACGGTTTGGCGGGTTGGATCTCGGCGAGCATCTTTTTCGCGAGCGGGCTGACGTGGTTTTGCATTCCGACGAGCTGTTCGAGCTCGAAGATCGCATTGCGGTCGCGGAGCCGTTCCAGGTAAATCATCGCCATCTCTTCCGAGGGACAGGCGCAGACAGAATCGACTAAATCGCGCAGTTCGTTCAAGTAGGCGCGGACACGGGTATACGCCGGTTCCAATTCCGGGCGTACGGCCAGCACATTTTGCGCCAACTGCAAACGGCGCATCATGGAGAACAGGTTAAAGACTTCTTCCGCCACCGCCAACTGCGCCGCGTTTTCCGCCACGTATTGTAATTCCGGCCATGCCTTCATCGCGCCGAGTTCACCCACCGCGACCCGCGCGACGCCGACCACCGACTCCGACTCCCACAACGCCACTTCTTTCAAAATGTCGTTGATCAGCGGGGAACCGCCGTTCGGATAGACCGAGCGATTCACCGCGCCTAATTCCAGCACCGCCACCGTCATGCGTACCGGGTCGAGTTCCCCTTCTTCGAGGGTCTTACGCAGCAGGGTGATGTATTGATCGATCGGCATCAGGGCCATCGCTTGATGGAACGCCGCCTTCATCGCGGCGGGGGAACCTTCGCGAATCCAACTGACCAGCGTGCTGGTGTCGCCTTGCTGCACCGCCTGTTGAATGCGATCCTGCGCGGTGAGCAGCGAGGAATACCCGGAGGCGCTGCCGCTCGGGCCCGCCTGTTCATATTGGTGGTAAATGGACAGATAGCCCGGCTCCGGGCCTTGCGCAGCCATCGCTTGACCGCTGGCGCGCAGTTGCTGATAATCCATCAGCAACGAGCGAAACATCAGCGCCAATTCTTCTTTGGTGGTACCTTCCAATTCTTCCAGCGTCTCGCGGGCGTCGGGGCGCTCATGGAGGAAGCGCACCACACGCGCGCGACACTCGTCCAGCAGCGACAGCAGGTGCAGACAGCGCCGGGTGACGTTGCGCCATAACCAGGGCACGGCGCTGTCACCGCGCTTGGAGGCAAAATCGTAGAGGACGGTCAGCGCTTCGACCGCGCGCATGTGGAAGAGGATTTCCACCAATGCGGACAAATCGCGGCGCGCGTCGTCGATATCACGGGATTGCGCGGCGCTGGCTTCGATGTCGAGGAGCTTATTCTTCGTCAGGAAGAGCACGGCGGCGATCTTTTCTTCGGATTTCGTGCTGAACAGCGAGGAATAATCCGGCGCCAGCCCTGACTGCTTCAAGCGTTCGATCACATACAGGTCCGGACTGACCAGTTCGTGCGCGTTGCGGATGGCGTCCTCCACCGTCGCGGTCACCTGCGCCGACGCTGCCGTTGGCATGGGCACCTGCGCCGGCATCGGGCCCGGCGCCGCCGGCGCGTCGGTGTCGAAGAAGGACATCGCCTGTTTTATGAGCTGACTGGGATCAGTCAGATTGGTTGACGGAGAGTTGGGAGCCACCCTTTTTCCCACCCCTACCTTAAAAGTTAGGTTTTCGTTAAAGCATTATACCCATTGCGTGCCAAATAAACAATGAGTTAATAAGGTGGATGCAGGATGCAAAAGACAGAATGGAGGCGGGATGCAGATGCCAGGCCCGGGCCTGAACCTGACACCCGACCACTCTACTACTCTACCACTCTACTACTCCACCGCTTCACCACTTCACCACCGTCGCCCCCCAGGTGAGCCCGGCGCCGAAGCCGACGAGGACGATATTATCGCCGCGCTGCACGCGTCCGGTTTCGACGGCTTCGTTAAGGGCCATCGGGATAGAGGCGGCGCTGGTGTTGCCGTAGGCGTGGATATTGGTCACCCACTTTTCACGGGGGATTTCCAGGCGCTTGGCGGCGGCATCGATGATGCGGATATTTGCCTGGTGCGGGACGATCAGCGCGATGTCGTCAATGGTCAGTCCGGCGCGCTCCAGCGCGCCGAGAATGGCTTCCTCGATCGCGCGCATGGCGAAGCGATAGATCTCGTTGCCGTTCATGCGAATAAAATGCTCGCGCGCGGCCAGGGTTTCGACGGAGGCGGGGCGGCGGGAACCGCCGGCGGTGATATAGAGCAGGTCGGCGCCGGTACCGTCGGCGCGCAGGTAAAAGGAGCGGAATCCGCGCTCTTCCTCGTCCACCGTCTTCAGCACCACCGCGCCGGCGCCATCGCCGAGGAGCACGCAAATGCTGCGGTCGGTGTAATCTGTCACCTTGGTGAGGGTATCGGCGCCGATCACCAGCGCGTTGCGGTAGGGCCCGACCCCCAGCATGGCGTGGGCGACGCTGCACGCATAGACGAAGCCGGTACAGGCGGCATTGACATCGAAGGCGACCGCTTGGGGCGCCCCCAGTTTTTGCTGGATGAAACAGGCGGTGGAGGGAATGACCTGATCGCCGGTGACGGACGCCAGCACGATCAGATCGAGCTCGGTGGCGGAAAGCTGCGCGCGTTCAAGCGCCACCTTCGCCGCTTCGACGGCAATGTCCGAGGTGCAGGTGTTGGGATCGGCGATGTGCCGGGTGGAGATACCACTGCGCGTGCGGATCCATTCGTCGGAGGTGTCCACGATCTTTTCCAGATCGAAGTTGGTGAGGAGAGCGGGAGGCGCATACGCGCCGATCGCGACCATGGCGACGGACGGAATCTGTTTATTCACGAAAAACCTTCTTTACTTCGGGCGCTTGGTGCAGGGTATATGCGGTAGGCTGGATGAAACGCGTCCCTCACCCACCCAACTCCCCCGCTGCAGCAGGGTTGGGGTGGAGACCGTGTTTATGCAATCCAGTACCTATCTCAGACGGAATCGGCCACTTCGCTGGGGGTGGAGGCGCGCAGGAAGTCGGTCAGGTGGTATTCGACGACGCGCACGGCGGTGCGGCAAATGGCATTTTCGATGGCGAGGGCATTCGAGCGGCCGTGCCCGATGAGCACGATGCCGTTCACGCCCAGCAGCAGCGCACAGCCAACTTCGGCGTAATCGACGCGGGCGCGCACCCGGCGAATGGCCGGTTTCAGCAGGCCGGCGAATTGCGCGACGATTTGCGGGTCGAGGGTGGTCGCGGCCATTTCGGCCTTCAGTTCGCGCTCGAACAGCTCCATCATCATCAGCCCGAAGCCTTCGCCGGCTTTCAGCATCAGGTTGCCGACGAAGCCGTCGCACACTGCGACTTCCACTTCCCCGCGGTTGAGTTCTTTCGGTTCGACGTTGCCGGTGAAATTGAGTTCGCTGGTCAGCAGCAGTTTATGTGCTTCTTTGGTCAGCTCGTTGCCTTTGGTCGGCTCTTCGCCGATGCTCAGCAACCCCACGCGCGGCCGCGGGCAATCGAACACGAGCCGGGCGTAGACGCTGCCCATACGGGCGAACTGCAGCAGATGGATCGGTTTGCAATCCGCGGTGGCGCCGGCGTCGAGCAACACCACGCTGCCGGTCAAGGTGGGCAGCAGGGTGGCAATCGCCGGGCGATCGACGCCGGGTTGCGGTTTGAGGATGAGGATGGCGGCCGCCATCATCGCGCCGGAATTGCCGGCGGAGATGAACGCCTGCGCTTTTCCGTCGCGCACCATGCGCATGCCCACGCCGATGGAGGAGTCGGGTTTCTGGCGAATCACCGCTCCCGGCGGATCGCACATCGACACCACCTGCGAGGCATGGCGGACGACAATATTCGTCGGAACAGCGGCTTCCGGCAGGTGCGCGCGAATCACCGCTTCATCCCCGACCAACGCAATATCGACCGCCGGTACCGCGCGCGCGGCAGCGACGGCGCCGGCCACGATGGCCTGCGGCGCTTGATCGCCGCCCATGGCATCTACCGCAATGGTCGAACGTTGGCACTGGGACGTCGATTGATCCTGCATGGGCTAGGCTTCCGAGGTGTGCCCGCGACGCAGGCTGAGCACCTGGCGGCCATTATAGGTGCCGCAGGTCGGACAGACATAGTGTGACAGGTGCATGGCATCGCAGGCCGGGTTGTTGCACTTCACCAGCGTGGGCGGGGTGAGTTTCCAGTTGGCACGGCGCTTGTCGCGACGCGCATTAGAAAATTTGCGTTTCGGATTTGGCACAATCGTCTCCTCGTAACTGATAACCCTGGGAGCGCGGGCGTCTCGCCCGTCCCCATCTGTAATCCCGCGGGCGGGCGAGACGCCCGCGCTCCCAGGATATTATTTGCGCTGCCGTTCTTCGAGCAGGCGTCGCAATTCCGTGAATTGCGGTGAGAGCGTCTCCTCGGACGTACAGGCACATGGTCCATCGCTCAACCGGTTCCCGCACTGGGAACAGAGTCCCTGACAATCGTCCGCGCAGAGCGGTTTTAACGGCAGCGAGATCAGGATGCTCTGGCGCAGCAGTTCATCCAGGTTGAAATCCAGCGTGCCGTCGATAAACAATCGGCTTTCCGGCGCTTCTTCTTCCTCGACGCGCGGTCCTTGTCCGGGGACCTGCGCCGGACGCACCACGAAATCCTCCTGGAATTCCGCGTGGACCGGTTGGTGGTACATCACGCCACAGCGGAAGCACATCTGCTCCACCTCGGTGTCCACCGCGCCTTCCAGCAACAGCACATGCCCGGTGCTGCTGACCGTCATCTGTCCCCTGATCGGCGTCGTGAGCGTCATGCCCTCGATATCCTTGAGCGTCAAATCGATGTCGATCTCGGCATACGAACCCGGAACGCGAGCTATCTCCGACAGGTCGAGTTTCACCGTTCCACTCCTTTCAGGGCCTGGCCACGGCGACCTCCCGTTGCGAGTCCGGACGCCGCGTCATTCCCCACCTGCCTGCATTATACCGTCTGCCGCGCGCCATACCGCGTAACCATCGGCACAACCCGGTGCGACAGCACCCAGGGGACCGGCAAAAAAATGCGGGCAGAACGACAAGCACGACGTTCAGCCCGGAAGGTATGGTACACACTCCGTGAGCAATTGTCAAGAAATCGTCAGCTCGTGCTCACCACCTCTGGCGCGCGAGCGTCCTCGCGAGCACTCCGGTGGTTGAGTAGACTATGGAGGGTCGTATCGAAACCACCGGAGTGCTCGCGAGGACGCTCGCGCGCCAGGATGGCCTGAACGGTTACAAAATAAGTTTCGGCGTTGACTACCAGGATAAACGGTTACCTCGGTTGGCATATAAGCGGTAGATGTGATAAAATAATACTGGTAAAAAACCAGATGTGTCAGCATATTTATCATGAGATTATTGCTTGTATTATGAGGATGCGAGGATGACCCCACACTCAGACAGTCCGGCAATCGAGGCGGTCACGGAAAACACGCTTGCGCTGCTCACTGACGTGCGCGAGCTGCTTAACCGCTGCGTGAAGACCATTATTGGCCTCTGCGAACGCTGGCAGGAGGACGACTCCTGCACGAATGCGCGCTGTCGCGAAGACCTGGCGGAGATCTACACCCTGGGCAAGCAATTGCAGGAATTGATCAGCGAAGTGCTCGATCCCGACAGCATTACCGCCCACCCGGAGATCGATGCGCCGAGTTACGGCCAGCTCTTCCGCAACGCCTTATTGATGCCGACCTGCGCCATCCTGGGGTATTCGGAAAATCTGCTGGACAATATGGTGGAGCAGATGCCGGCGAACATGGTGGAAGACTTGCACCGCATCGCGCAGGCGACCCGGCAATTGGTCTCCGTGGCGGAACATCTGGCGCAAAGCGGCGGGGTGATCAGCCTGGATGATCTGGGCATCGCCGAGAGCCTCTTCCAGGCGACGCCCCGGCTGCCCTTCACCTACCGGGAGTCGGCAGCGGCGTTCAAACGGCTGATGACCGGCGAACAATATACCGGCCGCTTATTGATCCTCGAAACCAACGAAACGGAACGCGATCTGCTGGCGCGCCGCCTGACCCGACTCGGGTACAACGTGACCATCGCCACCGACGGCGCCTCCGCGCTGCAAATCATCGCCAACGAGTCGTTCGATATGGTGCTGATGGAGACCAGCCTGCCGGTGCTCAGCGGGATGCGCGTGCTGGAGTGCATTCGCAGCATGTATTCCATGACCGCGCTGCCGATCATCATGCTCGCGCTGCCGGACGATAGCCCGCAGATCGTAAAGGCGCTGGAGAAAGGCGCCAACGACTACATCAGCAAACCCTGCGCGCTGCTGACCATCATTGCGCGCGTGCGTTCGCAAATCATGCAAAAGCGGATGTTTGTCGAACTGGAGGAGAGCAACCGCAAGCTGGAAAGCACGGTCTTTTTCGACAGCGCCACCGGCATCCCCAATCGCCGGCATTTCGACTTCACGCTCCAGCGAGAATGGTACATTGCGCTGCGCGATAGCCGCCCGGTCTCGCTGCTGATGATCTCGATCGATTTATTCACCCGCTTCAACAACTTGTATGGCGTGGATGCGGGGCAATACGTGCTGAAAACGATCGCGCAAACGCTGAAATCGCAATTGCAGCGCGGCAGCGATCTGGTGGCGCGGTATGACGGCGAGCAATTTGCCGTGCTGCTCTATGACACCCACAGCGAAGGCAGCAAACTGCTGGCCAAACGCATCAAAACCGCCGTCGATGCGCTGTTGTTCGTCCACGCCGAAGCCCCCGAGAAGCGTCTGACCATCAGCATGGGACTCGTCTCCCTCACCCCCACGCGCGATAACAACCAGACCGACCTGGTCGAAACCGCCTTCGCCATGCTCACCGACGCCCAGGAAGTCGGCGGCAATACGGTATGCTTTCCGGGAATGTAAGGTTCCGCCCGGTAGTGAACTACGCAGCGGAGTGGTGGCAGGATGTTGTCTGAACCATGATGTTGAAGGATTGAAGGATTACCTTGATTTTTGCGTTGACCGGTGATTGGGGTGATTAAAAGAGGGTAACTGTTCAGGCTCGCGGGGACGCTCGCGCGCCAGGGGGCCTGAACGATTACGGATTTTTTAATCATAAGATCAGTTAATCACACAAATCACAGTTCAAGACAAATGGAAGACCTGAAAGACCACCAACCCCACCACCGCCAGCCCCATTGCCAGCATCCAGGCGCGACCGACAATCTGGGTTTCCGACCAGCCGCCTAATTCCAGGTGGTGATGAAAGGGACTCATGCGGAAGACGCGTTTGCCGGTGGTTTTAAAGGAGATCACCTGGATGATCACCGACAGCACTTCGATGATGAAGATGAACCCGATCAGCAGCAGCAAACCTTCCTGTTTCAGCAACATCGCGCTGCCGGCCAGCGCGGCGCCGATGGCCAGCGAGCCGGTATCGCCCATGAAGACCTGCGCCGGATGCCGGTTATAGCGCAAAAACGCCAGGCAGGCGACGGCCAGGCACCCGAGAAATGCCGCCACCATCGGTCCCATTCCCGGCAAAATATGACTCCCGCTGAGCCAGGCCACCGCCGACAGCGCCAGCGCCGCCGCCACCGTCACCCCGGCGGCTAACCCGTCCAGCCCATCAGTCAGGTTCACCGCGTTGCTCATGCCGGCGATGAAGAGGATGGCGAACGGCCAGTAGCACCAGCCCAGTTCGATCGGCGTTTTCACGCCGGGAATGCCGATGGTGGTGTCCAGGTGGAGGTAATAGCGCAATCCCGCGGTGAAGAGGCCGGCAGCCAGGCATTGCAGCAGGAATTTTTCCCGCGCGCGCAAGCCCAGCGAGCGTCCGCGGCGAATTTTGCCCCAATCGTCGATCGAGCCGATCCCCGCCACCGCCACCGTGAGCGCCAGCAACAGCACGCCGGCATGGATCGCCCGCGGCTCGACGCACCAATACAGCACGGTGCCGGCAATGATCCCCGCCAGGATCACCATCCCGCCCATCGTCGGGGTGCCCGCCTTGGTCAGATGGTGCTGTGGCCCGTCATCGCGAATCTGCTGCCCCAGCTTCTTCTCCCGCAGCAAGCGAATCACCCCCGGCGCCGTCAACAGCGTCACCAGGAAAGCCACCACCGAGGCTAATAGAATATCGGTGCGATGAAAATGCATAGTGTTTACCGATGTACCGGGGCCGAAATGACCCCGGCGCATTGTAGCACACTATTTACCGATGTTCCAACCGAAATGGTGTGTGGGAGTTTGCGAGTGTCGGAGTGTGGGAGTATGGGAGTGCCGGAGTTGATATCGGGTTTCAGCTATCAGCGAACCACCGTTTCTTCGGGACTGGCGAGGTTGCCTCGTATCTCCCGAATCTACAAACGCCCACGCTCCCACACTCCCACACTCCGATACTCCCACACCCCGTCTCACACTGCTTCCACCGTGGGCGTCACGCGGGCCTGGAGCGCCAGCACGAAGCTGCCCAGACCGAACAGGATGGCCGCCAGCGAGATCAAGAAGCCGATGACGGGGATCAACCGGGCGATGATCAGCAAGGCGACGCCGATGAGCAGGGCGGTATACAGCTTGCCGTGCGGATGACGGATGATCGCCTGACCGACCAGGATGGCGAGGAAGATCGGGCTGAGAAACAGCGCGGTGCCGTAGAGCCAGATCCAGATAAACGCCAACGGAATGCCGATCAGTGTCACCAACAGCAGCACAAACAGCGGCAAGCCCAGCAGCAGCACGATCAGCCCGGCCAGCAGACTGGCCCACGGGCGGGAAAGCAGCAGCGCTTCCGTTTCCGCGGTCAGCAGCGGGGCGGTCGCGATGAATATCGCGCCGGCGATAAACAGTGCAATGCCGGATAGCAACTGCCAGAACGCCCAGCCGGCAAAGGCTTTGCCCGCGTGGCGCGCGGGCATCGACTGGGTCACCTGGCGCTGTCCCAGCACCACCGCGCCGGCGGCGATTTGTGGATTGCCGCTGGTGGCAATCAAGTTGCCGTCGATGTGGGCGGTATTGGTCAGGTGCAACGTGCCGGCGTTGCCCCAGAGATCGTGCCCCACCGCCGCGCCGATGGTGGCATGGCCGGCGGACAAGGCCAGATCCCGCTTCACCCGCGTGCCGGCATCGAGCACCACCGTACCGCCGGCCAGGGTGAGATTGTGTCCCACCGCCGCGTGCACGTCCAGGCTGCCGCCGGCGGCATACACACTGTCGGCAACCGGACCGCGCAGGTTCACCGTGCCGCCGGCGACAAGAAGACTGCCGCCCACCGGACCGTCGCAATCGATCGTGCCGCCCGCCGCCACCAGGTTGCCGGTCACCGCCCCCAGGATGCGCAACGTGCCGCCGGAGATCACCAGATCGTCGCGGATCGTCTCGCCGGCCGGAATGATCACCGTATTCCCATGGCGAAAGACCGTCGTCCACCCCGGCAACGCCACCAGTAACATAAGTAACACCAAATAGCAACGCATAATGCACCTCATGGTGGATGATATTCCCAATCGATGGCCATCATTTGAAGGGAAGTTGTGCGGTCGGAGAGAAAAGAAGACAAAACGGATGAGTCAATGTAAATTGCAAAATGCAAAGGGCATTCATACCACCCGTGTTACGGGTTTTGGGAGGAGATAGCCATGTTGGAAACCGTCGATCTTTCGTTGAAGATGAGTCATGCCGACAGTGAAAAAGCGCTGGCGGATATCCAGCTCCGGATGATTACGTTGCAGCAAAAGATTCGTAAACATGAAGTGTCGGTGATCATCATGTATGAGGGATGGGACGCCAGCGGGAAAGGCGGCAGCATCCAGCGCATCGCCGGTCCATTGGACCCGCGCGGTATTCAGGTGTGGCCGATCGGCGCGCCTAACGAAGTCGAACGGCAATATAATTACCTCTGGCGCTTCTGGACCCGCATGCCGGCCAACGGGGTGATCGGCATCTTCGACCGCAGTTGGTATGGTCGCGTGCTGGTCGAGCGCGTGGAAAAGTTTTGCACGTCGGAAGAATGGCATCGCGCCTATCGCGAAATCCGCGACTTCGAGCGCACGATCGTCGATAATGGCGCGGTGCTGATCAAATTCTGGCTGCACATCAGCAAGGATGAACAGCTCCGCCGCTTCAAGGAGCGCGAAGACGATCCCTACAAGCAATGGAAGATCGGCCCGGACGACTGGCGCAATCGCGAGCGCTGGGACGACTACCTGAAAGCCGCCGAGGAGATGTTCACCGAAACCGACACCCCCGACGCCCCCTGGCACCTCATCGCCGCCGAAGACAAACACTACACCCGCGTCGAAACCGCCCGTCTCGTCGCCGACCGCATCGAACAGGCAGTGGAAGCGGCGAAAAAGAAAGAGAAGGACAAAGAGAAGAAGTAAGCTGAACAGTGCCTCAATACGGTAACAATGAACGCCAATAATTATCAGCATCCTGTCGAACGCCTGGCACTGTTTGGAAGCCGACGCCAGTCGCGCCCCGTGATCGCTGATAGCATCACCAGCAAAATCTGGCATCCCTTCATGCGTACGGAAAGGCATCGGCAACCTTAATAAAAATCAGCATCCTGTCGAACGCCAAGCACTGTTTGGAAGCCGACGCCAGTCGCGCCCCGTGATCGCTGATAGCATCACCGGCAAAATCTGGCATTCCGTCAGGAGAACGGAGAGGCATCAGCAACCTTAAATAATAAGCAGCATCATGTCGAACGCCTGACACTGTTTGGAAGCCGACGCCAGTCGCGCCACGTGACCGCTGATAGCATCACCGGCAAAATCTGGCATCCCGTCAGGAGAACGGAGAGGCATCAGCAACCTTAATAATAATCAGCATCATGTCGAACGCCTGGCACTGTTTGGAAGCCGGCATATCGGCTCTCAATTAGGAGGTCATAATTGTTGCGTAATGCACTGTCTGTGTTACTTGGAGCATTGTTATCTGCATTTATCTTCATTTTATTGTTTATAGTGGTATGGTTTACGCCTTATGGGCCAATATGGAAAATACTAAATTATAGCGTGCAAGTAGCTAACGAAGGGCATTACAGTATCAGGCATACTTTTAGCCTACTAGATTACTATGTTATATTCATGTCATATATTGTTTTACCTATACACGCAATTGCGGTTGGCATATTTTTAGATAAGATAACGAAAAAAGATATCAGTTGGGTATTGGCTTCGATCGCAGTAGTGCCTGTGTGCATATTTGTATGTTCATGCCTGATAGCATGGTCCGTGAGAACAGTCATCGGAGTACTGATTACTGTTTTAGCGGCTATTGCTGGAGGAAAAGTATCTGAAATCGAAGGGTCACAGAGCAAAATGGGGTGACTGCCTACCAGTTATTTTTCGAAATGGTCTCAGGTAGGATGATTTTGAGATCAGCGCGATTTATTGAAGCCTACAGGGCAGCGGAAGCACGTTCTGGTTCACACTGCCCCGGAGGGAATCCTGACTTGGTGAATCAAAAATATCCATCGAATGGGTGATGCGGAAAAGGACGCGTGATGCCATACTCTTTTATCCGATCTGTAGATGTGAGGAGTTTGAGCATGCTGGAAACCCCGACATTGGCGAAAGAGGAATGATTGCCTCGCTCGGGATCATGGGAGGAAGCCGTGAATCCCTCCCAGCTGCCGTCAGCACCGGATACCCCTGTCGATGACGTAATTGCGAAAGCGAGACCGGCTCACCACCATGGGAAGGTTGTTGAGCTGAGTCCATATTGCTTCCAATCGAGTGATTTGAGTCGTAATTGTGTTAAGATGGTTAACGAGCATCACGGAATAGAAGTGGGTTGGCATCGTGCATATCACTGAACCGAAACAGACTGAAGAGGCATTGCAAGCTGGCAACGAGCGGTTCAAGCTGTTGTCCGACGTGGCGGCGCATTTGCTGGTAACCGATATCGCCATCGCGCGCAAGCAGGCGGAAGCGGCGCTGCTCAAAGCGGGCGCCTTGCAGACCGCGATTTTCAACAGCGCCAACTTCTCGAGCATCGCTACCGACGCGACGGGCGTCATTCAGATCTTCAACGTCGGCGCCGAGCGCATGCTGGGCTATGCGGCCGTCGAAGTGGTGGACAAGGTCACCCCGGCCGACATCTCCGATCCACAGGAAGTGATTGCACGCGCCGAAACCTTGAGCCTGGAGCTGGGTATCTTCCTGATCTTTCAACGTCTACACACGCGCACGCAATACCCCGGCACCGGGATCGGGCTGGCGATATGCAAAAAGATCATCGAGCGCCATGGAGGCGCGATCCGCGTCGAGTCGCGGCCGGGTGAAGGATCGACATTCTTGTTCACCCTACCCAGTAAAGGAACACCATGAATATCCAGAACACGTATAGTGGCCAACCCATCGAAATTCTGCTGGTGGAAGACAGCCCCAGCGATACTGAACTGACGGTGGAGGCACTGGCAAACGGCAAAATATGCAATCACCTGAGCATGGTCGAAGACGGCGTGGAGGCGATGGAATTCCTGCGTCGCCAGGGGAAGTATACTGATGCCCCGCGCCCGGATTTGATCCTGCTGGATTTGAACCTCCCGCGCAAGGACGGGCGTGAAGTGCTGGCCGAGTTGAAGGCGGACGCCGACCTGAAAACGATTCCCGTGGTCGTGTTGACCACCTCCGCCGCCGAGCGGGATGTGCTGGGGGCGTATGCACTCCATGCCAACTGCTATATTACCAAACCGATGGATTTCAAGCAATTTCACGAAGTCGTGAAGGTCATCGAGCATTTCTGGCTCGGCATCGTCACGCTGCCGCCGCAGTAATGAAGGCAGCAGGAGGCTTTCGATGCGCTGCTGCTGGACCTGTCGTTGCCTGACAGCACCGGGGCGGAGACCTACCCACGTGCGCGCAGTGCGGCGCCCCACCTTCCCATCGTCGTGCTGACCGGCGACGGCAATGAAGAGGTCGGCCTGGAGGCCGTCCGCTTCGGCATCCAGGATTACCTGGTTAATCGGAGCGGGTTCCGACCGTCATCGGTGAATGCCCGCCGGATGCGTCGAAAGTCGTCAATATGCTCGATCATGTAGGCAAACAGCTGCGGGTCGAACTGCCCTTGACTCGCGGCCATGATCGTCAAGGCTTCCTGCTCGGGGAAGGCCGGGCGATAGACCCGATCGGTATGCAAGGCATCATAGACATCCGCCAGCGCCACGATGCGCGCGCTTTCGGGGATCGCTGCACCGGTGACGCCGTGCGGGTACCCGGACCCATCCCACCGTTCGTGGTGGGACAGGGCGACTTCACCCGCCATGTGTATCAGTGGGACAACGGACTCCGCCAGAATACCGGCGCCGATGACCGTATGCTGCTGCATTTGTGAGACTTCCTCCGGCTCTAGTTTACCCGGCTTGAGCAGGATGCTGTCTGGGATGCCGATTTTCCCGATATCGTGCATGGGCGCCGCCAGTCGGAGCAGTTCGATTTGCGCGGGCGACCAGCCCATGGCGCTCGCCAGGCACACCGCATAGTGTGCGACACGACGAATGTGCGCGCTGGTTTCCTCATCGCGATACTCGGAGGCGGATACTAACCGTAAGGTAATTTCCTGCGTGCGCGTGTAGACGTCCGCTTCCAATTGCCGTTCATACGCGGCATGCTGCATCTCCAGTTCGCGGCGTCGCACGGCGTTCACCACATTGATCAGCAGCTCATTCGGCTGGAACGGTTTGAGCATATACCCGTAGGCGCCTTCCGCCAGCGCGGTCACGGCCGTGTCGGCATCGTCGACGCCGGTCAGCAGGATCACCGCAATATCCGGCTGTGCCTGGTGTGCCGCCACCAGCAATTCCAGCCCGGTCATGCCCGGCATCATCAGATCGGTGATGAGCAGGTCGATGGACTGCGTGGCCATGACCGCCAGCGCCGCCTGCCCACCATCCGCCTGCAGGCAGGTATACCCGTGTTCCTGTAAATTCCGTGCCACCATGCGACAGATAATTTCCTCATCATCGACGATCAGGATGGTGGCGCGATTATGGGGCGTTGACATCGTATCCTCCGTCCAACACAGCCCGAACGGTCTGTGCCAACGTGTGAATCGTAAACGGTTTCTCCAAGATTGGCGCGCCCAAATCATGCAGCCGGTCAGCGATGGCGTTCTCGGTGAAGCCCGACATAAAGAGCACGCGCAAGCGCGGGTACCGCGCGTGGGCCGACGCGTAGAGTTCGAGACCAGAGCATTCCGGCATCATCACGTCGGTCAGCAGCAAATCGATGGCGTCGCCCTGCGCCTGCAGGATGGTTGCGGCGGCTGACGGCAGCGCGGCGGTGCATACGGTATACCCCAACGACTGCAACTGTCGCGCTGTCACCTGCAGCACGGTATTATTGTCTTCCACCAGGAGAATGGTTGCGGTGCCGGTGGGCAACGCGGTGTTCAACGCGATAGTCGGCGTGCCGGCGTCCTCCATGGCCACCGGCCAGTAGACTTTGAACGTGGTGCCCTGCCCCGGTTCGCTATAGACCCAGATATTACCGCCATGCTGCTTGACGATACCATAGATGGTCGCCAGCCCCAAACCGGTGCCTTGTCCGAGACCCTTGGTGGTGAAGAAGGGCTCAAAGATGTGTGCAAGGACGGACTGCTCTATCCCGCTGCCGGTATCCGTCACCGCAAGCATGACATACGCACCCGGTGTCACACCCACATGGCTGGCGGCATACGTTTCGTCCAGGACGACATTGGCAGTCTCGATGGCCAATGAGCCGCCGTCCGGCATCGCGTCGCGCGCGTTGATCGCCAGGTTGATCAGCACCTGTTCAAATTGTCCCGCATCGACTGTAATCAGTTGCAGCGGTGTTGCCGGATGCCATCGTATCTGTAGATGCTCCCCCAGCAATCGTTGCAGCATCGTCACCGACGCGCTGATGATCTCGTTGATGTCGAGGACGACGGGATGCAGGGGCTGCTTGCGGCTAAAGGCGAGTAACTGGTGCGTCAAGTCCGCGGCGCGCTTAGCACAGTTGAGCACTTCCGCCAAATCGTTTCGTGTTGCGGACCCCTCCGGCGCGGCATCATGCACGAAGAGGGTAAAGCCGGTGATGCCGGTCAGCAGATTGTTAAAATCGTGCGCGATGCCGGCGGCCAGTTGCCCGACCGTTTCCAGGCGCTGCTGCTGGCGAAGTTGCGCTTCCAGCGCGGCATGTTGCATTTCCAACTTCTTGCGCTCGGTGATGTCGATACCGATTCCTACAAGGAACGGACTATTGTCGATCATTATTTGTTGGCCTGTCATCAGGAGCCATTTATATGCCGGGCCACCGTGCAAAAGAACCCGGCTTTCCACTAACTCGTAAGTACTTTTTCTCGATAATACGTTCGCTATTTTCGACTGGACCAACTCGCGGTCGTCTGGATAAATGGTATCAATCGCGTTCATCCCGGCGATCTGGCCTTCCGGTTTGCCGATAATCACCTCACGCTGGTAAGCGTTCCAACTAAAATATTGGCCATTTGCGTCGAGCATATAGAAGGAGCCGGGGATACTGTCGATAATTGCCTTGCGGATGACTTGCTCTTGTTTTATCAACTCTTCCGCCTGCTTGCGCGCGGTGATGTTGTGATAATTTCCCAGCAGGCCGTTGATGTCGGGGTCATGCGAAAGATTAATACCGACAAATTCTATCCATTTATATTGACCGTCCTTACACCGGTATCGGCATTCCGTGCTTCCGGTCGCCTGGGGTTCACGAAAGAGCGCGCGAATGAATTCCCCGGCGTGGGCACGGTCTTCAGGATGCACGTTTTCCAATGCGTGGGTGCCGATGACCTCCTCGGGTCGCCAGCCAAACAACTGCTCGATGTTGGGACTCTTGTAGCGATTGATGCCGTCCTGATCGATGATGACGATCACGTCGCCGATGTTGGCCAGCAGTTTGCTGTGCCTGCTATCCCTTGCCCGTAGCGCCATCTCCATCTGCTTGTGTGACTGGAGTAAGTTCCACTCACGGAGGATGCGCTCCGCCATGTGGGGCATGTCGGCAAAGACCTCGGGGGATTTGACAACATAGTCCAGCGCGCCCGCTTTCATCACTTCAACGACGATGGGTTGACTGCCGAACGCGGTCATTACTAATATCGGGAAGGGGGCGTCTTCCGGCGGAGACGTCAATATCTCCACGGCGCGGCCGTCCGGAAGGTTCAGGTCCACCAGTGCGAGGTCCGGCGCATGTTCGTCGATATACGCGCGGTAGTCCCGCAAGGTGCCGACGGCGTGGATGTTTACCGGCGCCTCGTTATCTTCAAAGGCGCGGCGGATGGCCTCGACGTGGGCCGCATTGTCTTCCACGATCACCAGGTGCAGCGGGGTCGTCGTCATCGACGCGGGCATATGCATCATGTTATTCCAATCCGGATACTGGTTCCAGGCCACCCAGTAGCAGCCGAAGGTCGTCATCAATTCGGTGAACTTCGTGAAATCCACCGGCTTGACCAGGTAACTGTTGGCGTGGAGGGCATACGCCTGGACCATGTCCTGTTCGGCTTGCGAGGTAGTCAGCACCACCACTGGAATCGAACTGAATTGGGGGTCAGCCTTGATCTGCTGCAGCACCTCCAATCCGTTCACCTTTGGCAGGCGCAAATCGAGCAGGATGATGCCGGGCCGCGGCGCCGTGGCCGGGTCGCTGAATCCATTCTGGTGGTGCAGATAATCCAGCGCCGCCTGCCCATCGCTGACGTGTAGCAGTCGGTTGGCTAGCCGGCAATCCGCGAAGTTTCGCCGTACGATCTCGGCATGGGCGGCATCATCTTCCACCAGCAAGACCACAATCGGTTCGCCTTTCATGACTGCTCTCCTTCAGTTGGGTGTAGTGTCGCCCCCGGCAACGTGAAATAGAAGCACGCGCCCTGGCCCAGACCGGCGGACGCCACCCAGATGCGCCCCCCGTGCAATTCCACGATCCGTTTGACCAACGTCAGGCCCATGCCGGTCCCGTCGATATCCGGATTGAGCTTTTCGAACAACCCGAACACCTTCGCCTGGTGGCGCGGGTCAATCCCACCGCCGTTGTCGCGCACGAAGAACACCGTCGCTCCGTTGTGCCCCTCGACGCCGATCTCAATGCGCGGTGCGGGTTGGTCGCCCATGAACTTGCAGGCGTTGTCCAGCAGGTTCTGGAACAGCCCCACGAAGCGCGCGCGGTCGCCATGCAGCGTGACCGGGTCCGCGGCCACTGTCACCTGTGCGTCCCGCTGCGCCATGCGCCCGGCCACCAGGTCCAGGGCTTCCGCCACGACATCCTGGAGCAACACATCCTCCAGTAGGTTTGTTGCATGCCCGAGGCGCGACAGTTTGAGCAGTTCGTCGAGCAAGAGCGCCATCTTCTTGGCTGCCGCATGCAGGTACTCGAAGTCCGTCGCTATTCTGCCGGCATTCTGGGTGGTAATATCCCGTTCCAGATGTCCAATAAATTTGCACCGTCACTACCGGGCTGCGCAAGTCGTGCGAGACTGTATAGACGAAGCGCTCTAATTCTTCGCTTTTGATCCGTATCGCTTCTTTCGCCTGTTTGCGTTCCGTAATGTTCTCGTGGGCCACCACCAACCGCCCGGTGGCTTCGCCGATCAAACGCGTCACCCGTCCCACAAACCACCGGGGTTGCTGTGGCGAATGGCACGGGTACTCGATTTCAAACCGGTCGCGCGTGCCTGCTATGACAGCCCGGATGCCGGTGGCAAACGCGCGGGCAATTTCCGCATCCGGCCCGGTCGCGGCATCACAGACGGCCAAATAATCCGCGCCCACGCCGATGTTCCCGTTGAGCGGCGGGTTCGCGGCGGCGAAGTCCAGCCACGCCTGGTTCACGGCCAGCAGTGTGCCGTCTTTCGCCACCACGCAGACGTGCGCCTGGAGCGAATCCATCGCCGCCTGCACAAACTCCCGACTTTCCGCCAACTCTTCATTATTGACCCGCAGCGCCTCCTCCGCTTCCATGCGTTCGGTGATGTCCTGCGCCGTGCCGGCCATGTGTATAAGTCGATTCCCGGCATCATGGAACGATTCACCGCGACCCAGGATAAAGCGGGACGCGCCGTCGGGTCGGTTGATGCGAAATACCAATTCGTGCCTGGCTCCGGCCGCACAGGTCGTCAACCAGGCCTGCATCGCCGCCCGGTCGTCCGGATGGATCAGGCTCAGCAACGACTCCTCCGTCGGGATGAACGTGTCTGGTGAGACTCCGTAAAGACGATATAGTTCCTCCGACCATTTGAACGGCCCTTGCATGTCGTAAAACCAACTGCCAACATGACCAAGGCGTTGAGATTCAGACAGCAGGAGCTCTTTCTCACGCAAATTTACTTCCGCCTGAATGCGTTCGGAAATGTCGCGGCAGAGCGATATGATGCGGATGCCCGCGCTATCGTTGATAACGGTTGCGTTGATCTCCACGGGCGTGATGCGTCCCGTGGCGTCGATGTAATCGATAACGAGATTATTGATGAAACCGTCTCTCGCGCATTGCTGCACGGCCCTGGCATTCTTTTCCTTCTCATATTCCGCGGTCCACTCCATGACGGACCTTCCATATATTTCGCGGAACTCTCGACGTCCGGTCAATCGCAGGTATTCCTGGTTGGCTTCGACGACGTTGCCCGTTGCATCCAGAATCAGGTATCCGGTCCTGGTAGTCTCGATGAGGCCGCGGTATTTCGCTTCGCTGGCCAGCAACATATCCTCGGCCTGCTTGGACTTGCTGATGTCGCGGACGGTGGCTTGCAGGAAGACCTGCCCGTCCGTCTCCATCCGGCTCAACCGCACGGTGGCGGGGAACGACTCGCCGCTAATGCGCCGGTGCGTCCACTCGAAATCGTGCGAGCCGTCGCGCAGCGCGGTCTCGATCATCTCCTGCGCCTTTTCAGCGGAGGCGCGTCCATCCGGTTGCTGTGCCGGCGACAACTCCCCCGGGCCGAGTTCCACAAACTGTGCCACATCCCGCACCCCGAACAGCACGACGGTGGCCTGGTTGGCGGTGGTAAACTTCCAGGACGGCGGTTCCAGGGTCATGATAGCATCACTGGAATCGTCGAATAACTGGCGATAACGCTGTTCGCTCCGAAGCATGGCCGCTTCCTGTTGTTGGGGGCTGGTGATGTCGTGCGGAAGGCCGGTCATGCTTGCCCCCCTTCGTCGGCAGGTGGAATGGCCCCCGGCAACGTGAAATAGAAACACGCCCCCTGGCCAATACCGAGCGACTTCACCCAGATACGCCCGTCCAGCAATTCCACGATCCGTTTGACCAACGTCAGGCCGATGCCGGTCCCGTCGGCGTGCGGATCGAGTTGCTCGAACAACCCAAACACCTTCGTCAGGTGGCGCGGGTCGATGCCGCCGCCGTTGTCGCGCACAAAAAACACCGTTTCCGCGTCGCGCGTTTCCATGCCGATCTCGATGCGCGGTGCGGACTGGTCGCCCATGTATTTACAGGCGTTGTCCACCAGATTCTGAATAATTTCCACCAAGCGGACCCGGTCGGCGTAGAACGTCAGCGCACCCGCCTCCACGTGCACCGTGATGCCTCGTTCGGTAATGCGCCCGGCCACTGCTGCCAGCGCGTCGTCCACCACCGCGCGAAACGTCACATGCTCCAGTACACCGACCACGCGACCGACACGCGCCATCTCCAGCAAGTCGTTCAATAACGGCACCATTTTTTCAATGGCGTTGCGCATGAAGTCCAAATCCTTCGTGATCCGTTCGCGATCACCGGTCGCCATGTCCGGTTCCAGGTAGCCCAGGAAGGTGCGAATCGTCACGAGCGGACTCTTTAAATCATGGGAGGCGGTATACAGGAAGCGCGCCAACTCCGCGTTCGTGCGCTCTAACTCCGCTTGCGTTTGTTCGCGTATGGTGATTTGCTGTTCCAGCAGGCGATTGGCCGTGTTCGCAACCCGGCGTGCCTCGACTTCTTCCTCGATCATGTTCAAGAGTGCAAGCTGCGACGCGGCGAGGCTCGCGGTACGCTCCGTAACCCGCACTTCCTGAGCGGCAGCCTGCGAGACCGAGTTGGCTTCGCGTTGCTGCTCATCGGTGATGTCACTCACCACGACACACAGCAACGTTTCTGCGCCTAACTGCAGCAGGTTCAGCCCCAGGCGCAACGGGAGCAGGCTGCCGTCAGCGGGGCGCGCTGACACTTCTCCCCAACACTTCTCCCTCCACGCGGTGTTGCATAAATCGGTGAGCGTTGGTTGGTCCGCTGGGTCAAGGAAGTTCTGCAGCAAGACGCCGATGATGCGGCTGGTCGGCAGCTGGAGCATCTTCGCGAACGATTGATTGGCGTACAGGATGACGCCATCCCGCGAGAGTGTTAGCGCGCCTTCGCTCATCTGCTCGATCAACAGGCGGTACGGTTCTTGCGCGCCTTGCAGCGTGAAAATCTGCGTCCCCTCCGACCCGGCAATCACCAGGCCATCCACTTCACCGTTGCGGATGGCGTGCAGCGTTTCTTCCGCTTCAACGAGGCGCAACCGCGTGTCCTCGAGTTCACGGCGTAAATGGCTGATGATGTCTGGCGCGTTCGACATGGTTACGGCTCCCTGGGTTTCAGGTTCAACGCGATCAGCACCCGGTCGGTGTCGGCGAGGTCGCCGATCAACCGTCGTAACGGGAGCGGGAGCTCTTTGACCAGCGTCGGTGCGGCGATGATCTGGGCGGCTTGCGCCTGCTCGGGGTGCTCATACAGATCCACCACCTCCAGATCATAGCGGCCAGGCAGGTGTTGCTCGCAGAGGGACGTGACGGCCTGGATGGCCTTGAGTGATCGCTGCGTGTTCCCGGTCAGGTACAGGCGCAGGACGTAGTGACCTTCGCCGGTCTGCGCCAACGCTTCCTCAAAGAGCACCGTTGGGTCCTGGCTGATAGGATTAGTGTTCATGTGGCCCTCCGGAGGCGCGCGGCAGTAAGTCCAGACCGACGAGCACGCGCTCGGTGTTTGACAGGTCACCGATGATCTTGCGGATAGGCACCGGGAGTTTCCGCACCAGCGTGGGGATGGCCAAAATCTGGTCGTCCCCAGCCAGTTGCGGCGTCACGAGCAGATCGATCACCTCGATCAGATATTGTCCTTGCAGGCGTTCCTCACAGATCTGCTTGAGGTTGACGAACGCTGCCAGCGATTTGGGCGTCTGCCCCGCAACGTAGAGCCGCAACTCCCACAGCGGAGGGGCCGTCGATGCATGGGGTTGAGGTTTCATACTGGTTGTCCTCCGTTGGATTTCCGCGCGTGCCGCGTGGTCGGCGCTTCGCCTTGCCGCTGGCGGCCGATTTCGACGCGGTCACCTGCCAGCATGGCGATGCGCGCTTCACCCTGCGCAATCCCCCGTTGGAGTTCCGCTTCCTCGATGCTAAACTCGGCCCGCAGCGCGGTAATCTGCGCCTCCAGGGCGTCCCGCTTCCGCTCGAGTGCCCGCGTGAGACCGGCGCCTTCCTGCTTGCGCACCACCGCCTGGGCTTGTTCCTGCGCTTCCAACGCCCCGCGGGCGCTGCCGGTGAGCAATGCGCCCGACGGCCCGAGATACACCTCCCGCAACTCCACCCCGCTGTCAGTCAGCAGGAACTCGCGCACCTGGTTGGAGTGGGCCATGCCGCGCGACTTCAGCAGGTGCAACACGCGGTTCCGCTCCGCGCCACACTCGATATCCCGCAGCAGCAACCAGGTGTCCATCAATGAGGATACACCGACCTCGGGGGATTCCTCAGCTCGACCGCCGGAGATCAGGCTGGTAAACAGCGCAGTGATTTGCTGCTGCTTGAAGTAGTCAATCAGCCGCGTCAGCATCGCTTTGATCTCCAATACGCTCCCGAGCGCCGTGAAATTCGTGATCGGATCAATAATCACGACACGCGGTTGGAACTCCTGCACCAGCTTGTGCATCGTCACCAGGTGCATTTCCAAACCGGACATCGTGGGGCGTTCCGCGTGAAAATGCAACAGTTCCTGTTGGACCGGTCGCGCCAGGTCAATGCCGATGGAGCGCATGTTGCGGGTGATTTGATTGGCCGATTCCTCGAAGGTAAACCACAAACACCGCTCGTCGCGCGCGGCGGCAGCGACGGCAAAATGCGCCGCCAGGCTCGTTTTGCCCGAACCCGCCGTGCCTGAGACCAGAACACTGCTGCCGCGATAGTAGCCCTCACCGCCCATCATCGCATCCAGGCCCGGCTGGCCGGAGGGCACGCGCTCAGTGCTGGCCTCGTGCTGCAGCCCCAACGCGGTGATCGGCAGCAGGGAGACGCCGCCCTTATCAATCAGGAACGGATACTCGCCGGTGCCGTGGCTGGAACCGCGATACTTAACGATGCGCAAGCGGCGCGTGGACATATTCTCGGTCACGCGGTGGTCGAGCATGATCACGCAGTCGGCCACGTATTCCTCCAGCCCATAGCGGGTCAGGCTGGCTTCGCCGCGCTCACCGGTGATGATGGCGGTGACGCCTTTGTCCTTGAGCCAACGAAACAGGCGGCGCAATTCGGCGCGCAGGATGGCGGCGTTGGTCAGTCCGGAAAAAAGCGTCTCGATGGTGTCGAGTACCACGCGCTTGGCGCCGATCCGGTCAATCGCATGGCCCAGCCGGACGAACAATCCTTCAAGGTCATACTCGCCCGCCTCCTCGATTTCGCTCTGCTCGACCCGGACAAAATCCAGCGCGAGTTTATTTTGCGCCACCAGCGCGTTGAGATCGTGACCGAGCGAGGCGAAATTTTGCGCCAGTTCCTCGATGCGTTCTTCAAAGGCCATGAACACGCCCGGCTCACCGAATTGCGTGGCGCCGCGCACGATAAATTCCATGGCGATGAGCGTTTTGCCGCAGCCCGCACTCCCGCACAACAGCGTGGGGCGCCCCTGGGGCAGGCCACCCCCGGTCAGCTGATCCAAGCCCCGGATGCCGGTCGGGGCTTTGGGGAGGGCGGACGTTTGGAGTGTCATCATGGTGTTCCTTTCGCGAGTTCACCCGGTACGGGCAGCGGGTCTACCTCTGCCTCCGACTCGCCGGATGTGGCCATGGTTCGCATGACCTCAATGGCCGTTGCATCCATAAAGGCCAGCGCATATGGTGGCGGCTGGCCAAGTTGGGCGGCCATATCGTTGGCCTGTTGTTTGAGGGCGATCATCCGCAGTTCGCGGCCCGCCGAGAGGCGGTTGAGGCGTTCCAGTTCGACGTTGCGTGCGTGAAGATCCTCGACTTGCCTTTGCATGAGCTCCTCCATCCGCTTGCGCTCGGTGATATCGCGGATGTTGCACTGAATCACCTGCTGCCCGTCCACCAGATACACGTTGCTGACGAACTCCACCTCGTGTCGTTTACCGTCATAACCTTCCAGGGCCATGTCTTCATAGCGGATGTATTGCTTCGCCTGCAATTCCACAAAGTTGGCCTCGTTGCCGACAAGGTCGGTGAAAAAGCCCAACTCCCAGACTTTTTTGCCGAGGAATACCTCACGCGTCACCCCCAGCAACTCGATCAGGTAGGGATTCACATCCACCACCATCCCCGTCTCGGCATCGAGAATCAAAATGCCGTCATGCGCCGCCTCAAACAGCCGGCGATAGCGCAGTTCAGAGGCGGCGATTTGTGCATCAGCCCGCTTGCGGTCGGTGATCACGTCGAACACGGCCACGAAATGCTCGGGAGCCGGACAATACACCGACAGCATGAGCCACATCTGCAAGGATGCCACGAAGATTTCCCGTTGTTCCGGCTGACCGGTTGTCGCGACGCGACTGTATAATGCGAATAGCTCTGGGTCTGCCTCAATATGGCCAGGAATCACCTCGCGAATATTTTTCCCGAGAACATCTCTCAGACCGGTCAATTGGGAAAAGGCGTCATTGGTGGCAAGGTAGATAAAATCTCGTGGTTGACCCTCGTCAAAGACCATCCGGCAATAGGCATAACCGTTCAGCATGTGCGTGAAGAGCGAATGATACAGTGCTTCACGTTCAACGATAACGGCAGCGTCGTGTTTTGCCGCGACATCATCCCTGGTCAATATTTGTGCAGTCCACCAGACGAGAGTGGCGAAGAGCGTGATAAGCAGCAGCATCATCAGCGCGGTGCCCAATGCGCTTTCAAAGTAATCGCTCCGCTCCCCCATGATCCGCAACCAGCCCAGCAGCATGGGGAGCCCGATGATGAAGGGCCCCAGCCGCCGCAGCAACCACCCGCCGCGGGTGTCGCTGGAGATCAGCGAGGTCAGGTTGTGCGCAGCGGGCAACAACAGTACGCCCGCACTTAACACCAGGAACAGCAGCGACGTATGCACCGCCATCTGGGTATACCGACCGATGCCAATTAACCCGGAGGCCCCATACAGATACCCCAGTAGCGGCAGCAACCCCAGCAGCGCGACGATTGCCGCGCACGCCCGTGCGAGCCACCGCGCCGGCGCGGACGGGGATGGGGACACCCCTGCCAGCAGTGCCAATGCCACCCCGGCGAGGATGAAGCCGATGGCGGTATTGGCCTTCATGGTCACGAATCCCGGCAGTATGCTTTTCAGCGCGGGGATATTGAAGCACCAACCGACCAGCACCGCACCGCTCACGGCGATGGTGAGGTAACCCAGGAGCTTCGCAGGGGAAGAGCTATTGTGAGAGGTGTCGGGCATGCTCACCGTCCCTTTCCTGTATTTAGTTCGCTGCTCGCAAGTAAGCGATTCGCGTCCCAACAGCAAAGAGGTTGGCGGCGTTATTCGAGATCGGGTACGGCAAAGCCAGTACTAGCTGACTTACTTATTCTACCACCGATAACAATATCTGCCCAGAGGGGGAAAAATGGGGGAAGCACCCATCGATGCCAGACGCTGTCGACGACACGTAAGCCATCTGAATGGCAAAACGTGTGTCATGTGTTTGCGACTATATTCTCAGTGGGCGTCGCATGATTATCGAATGGAGCTGTTAAGCTCTGGACTCCTGAGATTGTTTGCGAAGAATCTTTCCTGCACCAGGTGGCCGGGAGAGAAAAAAACAGAGACTGTGCATGAAGTCACAAACTTTGTCATGCAGTCACGGAGTGCCATGCGGAATAATCAGTATGAAAAAACGCCGGTGTCCAACTTTGGTCCACGCACCTGGGGGTATACTCCCGGCGTATTATATATATTTTAGACGGGCGTATCCCCCCTGGCGCCTGGACCAATTGAACTAATCGCTCCCACGCCGCTTCCAACGCTCCATCCACCAGGTGCGTACGGGGAGTGATATGACGAGTCTACAACGGTTTTGGGAGAGCCGCGTGTGGTGAAAGCCGCTCGCACGGTTCGGAGAGCACTGGAGGGAAAGTAGGAATAATACGCGCCTTCCTTTGACTCTATCGATAGATATCCTTTGATATCCGCCGCAAAGTCGGCGGCAGTGGCATACACAGAGCGGTAATGCTGATCGATGTGCAATCTCACTGTAGGATTGCACCAGCGGCCGTAAAGTGGCCAGGGCTTCTGCTAGACGATGCGACTTCACCCCGTGCGCTACCAACAGGCGCACGCTACCGGGTGCCTACCTCGCATATCTGTTTAGCCTTATCCAATATACTGTGCTGGTTTTACTCACCGATTATCACCCCTGTCTGTAATATGGGCTTAACAGGATAAACCATCTCTTCATCGCTTCATGGTCAGTTTTACTGATATAGGGGGCAATGGCTTGTAATAGTTCCTCCTGGCGGGGTTGCCCCATAGTGATGCGGTATAGGCTCAGAATCTTCACCAGGCGGTCGTAGAGTGCGATATCCTTGCTGAAGGGATACATCGGTACGATGCGTTCAATCACACCATACCCCTTCGTTCCTGTCGGTGGCTCAAGGTACCAGAAGGGGATCAAGTCGCACTGATTCCCTTTTTCCTGCCCCTGACAATAGTCGAAGAGCGCATCCCAGACACCATGCGGAATGGTGATCCCGCCACTTGCCTGATACCGCTGTGCCGCACTCTGGCGTATTGCCAATCCCTTATACCGGTTGATTCTCCCTTCACGCTGTTCCAGGTCTATGGGATTTGCGGGCAGATTCCAATGAATGATCTTGCGGCAGTAATAGTGGAAATCCAACCCCTCCTGCCCTATAGAGGTACTAGCCAGCACGAACGGCCAGAAGGGGGAGTTAAACGCTTGCCGGAGTTGATCGGTACGCTGCACATCACGCTGGTCGCTGGAGCGGATGTTGTAAAAGCCCGCCGCGAAATGGGATCGCATCCGAAGGTTCTTCCCTTCGTCATCCCCCCTGGTGAACGCCGCATAGGTATCCACCTTGTAACTGGCCGTTGTCGTTTTCAGCGATTGGCTGATGAGTTTTGCGAGATCTACTACACGCCGTCGTGCCGAATAGTCGCGAAGGCCATAGGAATCCACCAGCATGTGGCTGTATTCGTCCAGCACAGCCTGCAGATTGCCGTCTACCCCGTACCGCAGCACATTCTTCCAATGGAATTCACCCGACTCCCGGTAACACAGGTCTACAATGGCCGTGCCTTCGGGCAGGTTGAATTTATTCCGCAACGCCAGGGCAATCTCATGCGCACTATGCAACGCGCAATGCAGCTCGTTGGCTGACGGATCGACCGAGTGCATCTCCTGCAATAACGTCCGCAACGCACAAACCGCTGGAGACCCCAGCACCTGCCGGAGAAGGACTTCCTGCAAGTCGCGAGGCATTTTCCCTAATGATGGTGACGGATGGAGGATCAGGTGGCGCAAGGCCGAGAGATGCTCGATATATAGCTTCCCTTTGATTTCTCGTTCCTGCTCTTCCCCCGCTTCAATGCGTCCCAACTGTTGCACCCAGGTGGCAACCTGCTCTTTCCCGTAGGTCGATACATCCAACAACACCGGCGCAGCCCAATACCAGGCAGCATCTTCCCGTCCCGTTGTGGTTTTTTGATATGGGAGGAGTTTCTCTACCGCACCATCCAACTGACTTCGCAATTGCGCCTCAACGGTTTTTCGAGACAGCGGAAAGGTGCCGCCAGTCTGTTGCAGCATCTCAACTGGCTGAAAAATGTCCGCCAAAAAACGGCTGGGATACAGCAGGCAAAACAAGGACATGCTTTCCGGATGATCCTGCGTCAACGTCGGACGGAAGTCGAGCCTGCCGGATGGGAAGCGTGTAGGCGTTTTACCCGGCGGGGTATAGCGTTTGATGACCGTTTCGTTCTTCGGCTGATAGTTGGGGTCACCGATGGTCCGACGTTCCGCTTCATAGGAGACCAGCGTCGCCAGCATCCTCGGCACCATCTCCCACGCGGAAAACACCAGGATCTTCGAGAAACCCTCACTCCCCCGATACTTGCCACCAAACTGATAGTAGGGCAGCACCGGTGGCACCCAGAGAAGATACTCAGCGTGTCTTACGAATGCTTCCGTTATCAGCATCTGTAGCCGTGCGTTGGGATACTCGATCTGCTGATATTGCTCAACCTGATTACGCGGAAGCCAGCTCGCGGTGGATTTTTTCAGCACACTGCTAAGGAAAGCCTGATGCTTCTTTAGGTAACGTTTCAATAGATACCGTTCCATAAAGGAGAAGATATACGGAGCCGATTTGACGTATTCCACCGGCGGCAGCGCATGGCGCTCCTTCTTTGCCAGCTCACTGACCACCTGATCCGCAGACATGTAGGCGGCGATATCCGCCTGCGCTATTGGGACCGGAGCCGCCTTACGGGTATCCACGATATCGCGTCCTGCCGTCGTCACCTGTAGACGTTCCGTCCGGCACATAACGGCGTAGAGCATCTCCTCCACCCGAGCTTTACGCCGTTGGAACGCATCCGGAGAGATGCTGTAGCTGCTCACGCTTCACGCCACGTATTGCTCACCTGATTTGACCGCCCGCGGTCCGGGGCTATCCTCCCGGTGACCGCGGGCGGTGGGGTTCGTCAGGCGAACTCGGTGTCGAGCACCTCCTTGACGAGAGCGTCATCGATCAAGTGCCGTTGCTGCCCGCAGGCATACAGGAGGCACGCGCTGCCGACGTTGTTGAGGAGGCGCGGGAGGCCGCCGGTGCCGGCGTGGAGGACGCGGAGCGCCGGTTCGGTGAAGAGCGGCCCGGTGGCGCCGGCCTGCGCGAGGTGGTGCTGGATATACTGGGCACTTTCCTCCGGGGTGAGGGCGGGGAGATGGGCGCGGAGGAAGACGCGCTGGGCGATGGCCGCAACGGTCTCCAGCTTGAGGGTGGTGCGCAACTCGGGCTGCCCGGCGAGGATGAGGGCGAGCGGGGCGCGGGAGTCCACGTCGAAGTTGAGGAGGAAGCGGACTTCCTCCAGCATCTCACGGCCCAGCAGGTGCGCCTCGTCGATGACGATCACCGGTTGTTTCCCCACGTCGTCACGCTCCTGCAGCGCCCGGTGGAGTTGCCGGCGGGCGTCGCCCCGGTAGAAGCGTGGGGTGATCCCGAGCTGCCAGAGCGCCTCATGGTAGAAGTTGCGCGGGGTCAGCTGCGAGTCGGTGACGTAGAGCGGGGTATACCGCGTCGCCGGCAAGCGCGCGAGGAAGGCGCGGAGCGCGGTGGATTTGCCGGCGCCCACCGCGCCGGTGAGCACGGCGAAGCGCCGCTCGCGGGCGCCGTAGTCCAGCCGGGCGCCGACCTCCGCCATCGCCGGGGTGGTCAGCAACTGGTCGGGCGGCAGGCCGCGGGTGAAGGGCGTGCCGGTGAGGTGGAAGAAGGCTTCATACATCGCGCCCCTCCTCCAACTGCCGAAAGCGGATGCCGCCCTGCGCCTGGCGGCGCTGTGTGCCTTTGCGGGTCAGCGCGTCGAGATAGCGCGAGCGGGTCGGCGCCTCGGCCGGCGGATCGGCGAACGGATCGACGGTGGGGTCGGCCACCGCGTAGGGGTCCAGGGCGTCGAAGGCGCGGTTCCACTCCAGCGGCCGCAGTGGGCCGATGAGCCGGTCGCCCGCATACGCGGTCACGTCGTGAGGGCCCTCCGGCAGTTCCGCATAGGTGAGGCGGATGCGCTGCCCCACGTAGCGCGCGCCGATTTCGCAGAGCGTGCCGCGGAACTTCACGCAGCCGGTTTTATCCACTTTGCGCATCTCCTCGTGCCGGAACGCCTCGCGGAGGGCCTGCTGATCGACCGGACGGAGCGGGTGCGGGTCGGCGGCGAACACCTCCGCTGGGGTGCGCCCGTCGAGCGCCGTGTGCGGCATGGTGTTGTAGCCCGCGTCGAGCCAGACGCTGAAGGTGTCGTTGAGGACGTCCAGCGAGCAGGCCGGCACGCGGGTCATCTCGGCGACGAACTCGTCCACGCGGCCCATAAACCGTTCAATTTTCCCCTTTGCTTCGGGCCGGTAGGGGGCCGTGTGCGCATGGCGGACGTTCAAACGGGCGCAGGCGAGCTGGAAGTGGTCGGCGACGAAGATCTTGCCGTTGTCCACGTAGACCTTATCCGGCAGCCCATAGCGCAGCACGGCCCATTTGAAGGCCAACTCCAGTTGGAACGCGCGCTGGGCAAAGAAGAAGGCGGCGTAGGGCACCAGCCGGGTGGCGTCGTCGATGAACGCCAGCAGATACGTGCGGCGCATCTTGCGCGGATTGTCCGGGTCGGGGAGATACGGGCCGTATTTGAGATCGGCCTGCCAGAGTTGATTCCGGTGCGCTTTTTGGAAGCGCTGTGCCCCCCGCGTGACGGTGGGACGGGGCCGGCGGCTCATCACCCCGGCGTGGCGCAGGTGCCGGTCGAGGGTAGCGCGCGTCACCGCGCCGGGGGCGAGCAGCCCTTCCTGCGCCAGAATCTCCAGAATGGCGCGTACGCTGCGGGTGGGCAATTCCTCTTTCAACGCGATGGCGGCGTCCAGCACCGCCGGCGTGACGGTCTTCACCAGCCCGCGATCCTGCCGATGACGCGGGCGAAGCGCCTCCAGCCCGCCGGTGCGGTACAGCTCCCGCCAACGGCGCAGGGTCCGTGCCGACAACAGCGGCCGCCCGTCCGGCGTGCGGGTGGCGAGCAGGGCGCGGCGGCGTGCCGACGCCTCCGCCTCGGGGAGCCCAGGCTCCAGGAGGGGCGAGATGAGCAGAAAGCGGCGCATCGCCTCGGTCTGCTCCATAAACTTGGACATGGTGGCCTCCCAATAGGGAAATAGTCCGCCCCGGCGGGTCTTCTGGGGCGTCCACCATGAGCATAGTCGCCGGCCGCCCAGCGTGGCGGACAGAGCGGGTGAACCGTGACACCTCCCTCACGGAGGTTGTGGCGTCGTCGGGTAGTGGAGCTGATACGCCCAGCCCAGCAGGCACGTGGAGGGGTTTGGGATCGTGTGGCGCTCCGCGATGCGGACGACGGCGCGCAGGCCGGCATAGCCCCTGGGCGTGCCTTGGAGAAAGGCCTGCTCCTGGCGGCTGACCGGCCGTGCCACTTGTACGCGGTGGGTGAGCACCGCCAGCGCCGTGGCGATCACCGGGCCAGTGGCGTGCCGCCAGCGCTGCACCGTGCGCGCAGCGCACGGCGCCGGAGCTGTCGGGTCACGGACCACGGCGTCGATGACCGGGATCCGATACCGCCGAAAGGGGCGAGAAAATCCGGCAGGAGGGTATGCGTGGCCTGGCAGATGGTACAGATCGCGCGCGCGATGAGCACCCGCTGGTCGTCCTCCGGGGCGGGCGACCACGCCGCGCGACTGCGCACCTGATGCAGCTGCAGCGAACCGGCGCCGGGCCGGGGGCACGCGCGGGACGGACAGCAGACCTCCAGCAGCCGCGGCCGCGCCCACGCACGGAACGCTGCGCGACGCTGCGCGGGCGTGTCAGCCTCCGGGGGCGTGACAGGATTCCCCCACGGTGTTACTATCTGCATGGTGACCCAGGGGGGAAGGCGCACGCACGAGGCCAGAGGCGAGCAACCAGACCGGCCTCCACGCACACCCCTTCTCCCCGACCTTTCAAACAAGATGTCCCTCAGTGTACCTGAGTGACACCCCGCTGTCATGCCGGATGGCCAGGACGGGTGAGCAAAGCGGGGATGCAGAGGGTAAGCGGCGACAAGATGCGTCCGAGTTGATGTAATGCGAGTGAATAGTCTGCCCAAGCGGTTTGAAATGCTGCCCGGGCTTCCGCCTGCTCTCCATACAGAAAGGAGATTACCTCATCGAATTCACGGTAATGGTCATCTTCACCATGCTGATCAGCGATCTCATCGAGGGTGGCATACAGCTTATACGGGGTCGCAGAGAGTAGCAGCACCTTCAGTCGGGGATTATGCAGGAATTTACGCGCCAGCAGACCGATTTCGGATTGCTCATCGGTGCGGATCAGTTCTCGAAACCGCTGGAACTCATCCATAATGACTAAATCCGGCTCCAGATAGGAGACGCTGATGTCGGCCATCATCAGTCGGAGACGGTGAACAAGCTGATATAGATTGCCCCGTATCTTTTCCCCCGCCTCAATCGCCAGACAGGCTTCAAGCAGATCATGGTAGAGCCGCTGATATTTTCCTGACTCCAACGCATCCGTGATGCCGGGAACCACCTGCAATGCGAATGCGTCATCGCACTCGCGTATCCGGTCTTCAATCCAAGTCGTTGACCACCAGTGCCAATCTTTCACCCCCATCGAGAGGATGTGAGACAGCGCATCGATATGGGAGACGAAGGCAGACATCCGACGCAGGATAGCATATATCAACGCCCGCTCGGTTTTCATGCCTTGCCCCGGCACCGTTGCGAAGGACGTATTCGGGGTGAGGGGAATCAGGTGGACATTGGCGCCTTGCAGCCGCGGGTTTTGGATTTGCTTGAAATACTTCAGCGTCTGCATAGTTAAACGTGTCTCGGAGTCCATGTCTACCAGGACATCCTCATCAATTTTGAGCTTCATGATGTTCTGGCGGGCAATGCCCTGGTTGGAGCAGATATAGACCACCCGAAACACGCCGTCCTCTTCAAGGCCCTCCTGGTGACGCCAATGTGCGACGCTGGCAATGACTCCCTTGGCAACCAGCGTCTTCCCCAGCCCCACTTCATCCGCCACCAGCACACGTGACTGCCCGCGGCGGAAGCACTCTACCACTCGCTCCACCGTCGCGCGTTGGAAGTCTTTCAATGCCCCCAGAATGTCCTTTTCACGTTGCGCCAGGTTAATCACCCGCGCCTCCTTCGCCGTGTGACAGCAGCTTCAAACTCCCCATACAAAGCCTGAAACTCTTTCGATACAATCCGCTCTTCCGCGCCGATGGCCGCGATAATCTCACGAATCTCTTTAATTGCCTCCGGTCGCCGAGACGCCGCCTTCAGCATCTTCTCATACAGGATTGGCATGGTGCTGCCGCGCTGGTCCGGCTGCAAGCCAAACCGGTGAGCTAACCGCTGCTCAACCAGGGAGAGGATCAGATCATCACCCAGGAGGAAGGTTAGATACTGGAAGAACTCCTCCTGGTTGCCAATGATACTGCGGAAGACGGCCTGGTCACGGGTCGCCGGAATACCCCTGGTCTCAATGGGAAAGATGAAGGCGCGCAGTACGTTTTTGGGAGACGCATGCCGCGCCAACGTCACCACATACAAAGTGCTTAGGTCAAGCAGGTCTATCCCGGCAAAGGTCAGGGAAGCCGCCAGTGGTTTCTTATCTCCCGGACGATTCAGCGGATGTATCGTTGCCAGATATTCGGCAGGAATCGTCGGAAGACTGCCCCATGTCACCTCGACACGGTATAATCGCCCACCATTCATCTCCGGCATTGCCACCGCTTTGACTTTTGACCGGCAGATCGCCCGCACGGCGCGCTCAATCGCATACTCGTCGGATGGCTCGACAACCTCTGGAGGCGTGGTAGGGGGTGTATACGCAATGAAAGGATTTGCGGCGGCATCCTCGCCGAATAGGTCTTTCCGCAGCAGTTCCTGATTACAGTACCGGCGATACCCTTGCAGCCGTACCATAAACTCCACATTGCCCGTAAATGCTCTTTCCGAACAGTTGGCAGACCCGATCCACAGCGAACTCTCGCTATATTTCGTGGTCAGGTAGACTTTGGCGTGAATATCTTGCCGTGAGAAAGGCAGCGCGGATTCCTCCAATGCTGTCTCCCCGTCAATCACCACATCGTGCAGGTGCCAGCAGTCAATCCCTGCCAGCAGGCGAGGATCAATTTTATCCAGTTCCTCTTTTCGACTGATCAGTAGCATGGAGCCACGGGTGAGAAGCTGCCGCTTTGCCATCTCAATGCGCTGAGGATGCAGGAACGGTGAGATAATCGTCACTTCATGGCTGGTGTCAGCGCATGGCCACTCCTGCCCTGGTGGGACACCGAAGCCGAACGGATGGAAGCTGAATCTATCGAACCGCCGATCATCGAGAGAAAATTTCACCCGTGCGAGTTCCCCGGCGATCTCCTGCACCATCCGCCGCATGATAGTCGTAGGGTGGTATGGGGCCAACGCCTCAAGGAAGGCAACCAGCGGTGCCGTATTTTTCTGCACGGTGCCTGCCAGCTTTCCTTCCAACACCGCCACGACATCCCAGGACCGGTCGAATGTCAGATTCCGACTCTGGACGAACACCTTATACCGGACATCCGTCTTGTCGCCCGAGGCCGCGGTGTAACGAATCACCCAGAGCTTGGGATGGAATGAGTTCAGACCCTCGGGCAGAACAGGCGCGAGGCTGTGTTCTAAGAGGCTGTAGAGGGGACGTTGCTCCTGGGGAACAGCAATGCGTCCTGCCTGACAGAAGATCGCCATCCGACGCGCTGTTTTGCGGATCGCTTCCAGCAGAGGAATCCCATGCTGCTGGAGGTGTTCATCGGGAGCCTGCCCCAACACCAGTGCGACGGGAATCCCCAGCAGCGCCGTTAAATCCAGGCTATAAGTGGTGCCAACAGTGGCATCAAACCGATACCCCGGTGGCGGCATCAACATCTGGCTCAAATCAACCCGATCATGCGCGGGACGGAGCATCGTTACCCTCCAGTCCGTGCGCAATGTCGAGAATAATTTGCCTGGCATACCGCCAGCGATATTCCAACCGATCTACGCCAATCCACTCTCCCTCGTAGTGTGGGGTATTGCCGATTTTAGCGCGTTTCGGGCCTTTCAGTTGAATCTCCCGCTTACGAATGAACTCATCCATCTCCGCTTCACTGGCTGTCATCAGGTGACGCACATAGCGATCTATCCAGGTTAGCACAAAGTGGTAGGCATGTTGGCCCGATGAGATACCCATGACCTTCAGCATCGCCCGCGTATCCCACTGGACAAAGTCAAAGTCCGCGATCTCATCTTTCCACGCCAGCCACTCTTGTTGACGAGCTTCCGCCTGTTCAGGTTGTCCATTACTCTGAAAGAACAGGATATTGAAGCGCAGGTGCGCGCCAAATATCAGCAAGGCGAACTGCTGTGCCATCGTGTAATCCCGGCGAATATCAGGGGGAAGGTTGAAAGCGTCCAGATTGCTGAACGTCAGTTGCGAATGCATGAACCCCATGCCGTCGCCAAGCAGGTAGGCAAATAAGCTCCGTCGGCTGTGGGGGGAGGTGATGATTTTATCCCGTAGGAATTGCGCCTCCTCTGCTGTGAATTCAAAGGTCATCTGTGTCTCCCAGTCATCAGGGGATGGGATAATATCCCAGAATGACTGGAAACGTTCAGCAGCATCCGCATCGTGGTCATCTTTCGCTTCGACCAGGTCGTCCCGCAGTAGTGCCGCCCTCCGTGCTTTATTGAAGGTACGGACTTTCCCGGCAGCTTGTAGATAATTGGCGATTGACATGCGGCTGTCACGAAAAATGCCGAACGTCCGTAAACCGTTCCAATACACCTCAGAGGGTTTGCGTCGTAAGGCTTTCCCGGCGCGCAACCCGATTACCCCTGTAGTTTCACCATTGCGGTGCAACACCTCACTCATCAGGTGTTCCTGTTCATGCAGGAGTTTTAGGAACTGTGCCGGGGGGAGTTCCTTGTCCTCAAGCTCCTGCATGATCCACGGGATAATCAGGAAGTATTTCGCCCGCGTCAGCAGAGTGGAGGTGCCGGGAAACAGTCGGTCAGAGAAGGCATCACGCACCACAGAGATGCCCAACTCATCCAGTGCTCCTGGATTCGTGAGCATCTCTAAAACCCGCATTACGCGGTCGCGATGATCTTTTGAGTAATCTATCCAACCGATCTGAAGCATTGATATCCCATCACAAGGCGGCAAAACTCTTCTGCAAAACATGGGGTGGCGAAAAACAAGCGATAATACCACCTTCGACTATTATAGCTGTCAGTCCTTTCCCTGGTGCTCTACCCCATGAATCACAGGGAAGGAAAACACATCATCTATATCGAACGGTTAGCATTTGGTAGCTGCTCCCGATACATCCTCGGAGACATCATTCAACTTGTCGGTTTGTATACAGGAAACGCTATCGATCCCAGGTTTCCGGAGATGAACCGCCATGGATGTTTTTGGGTTACGCGATCAGTTGATCTCTGACTACTCGCGATATATCGAGAGCTTCATCAACATTGCCGATGACCGCATCCGCGAGAAGGTCGAGGACGAGATGCGGTCGGGTCTGCTGTGGCCTGACTCGCTGCTCCAATTGAACCCATCATTCGAGCCGGGGGCGTGGATCGACGATCTGGTTGAATCCAAGGTTCTGCACCCGCTGTGCGCGGACATTTTCCGCATCAAGCCCGAAGACGAAAGCAAACCGTCGCGTCGGCTACGCCTTCATCGCCACCAATCCGACGCCGTGGAGGCTGCACAATCCAGTGAGAGCTATATATTGACTACGGGCACCGGCTCTGGGAAGAGCTTGGCCTATATCATCCCCATCGTCAACCATGTCCTCCGTCGGGGGAGCGGTAAGGGGATTCAGGCTATTGTCGTCTATCCGATGAATGCACTGGCGAATAGCCAGTTCCGCGAACTCGAAAAATTCCTGTGCCACGGCTTCCCCCCTGACCACCCGCCGGTTACATTCAAAAGCTATACCGGCCAGAATGAAATGTTGGAGCGGCAGGAGATCATCGCCAACCCACCCGATATCCTGCTCACCAACTACGTGATGTTGGAGCTGCTGCTGACCCGCCCCAAAGAAAAGGATATTATCCGCGCGGCTGAGGGGTTGCAGTTTCTCGTGCTGGACGAACTCCACACCTACCGTGGACGGCAGGGCGCTGATGTCGCCTTGCTCGTGCGCCGTGTGCGGGATATCTGCGCGAGTCCGCATATGCAATGCGTCGGCACGTCGGCAACGCTGGCTGAGGGTGGCACGTTTTCCGACCAGCAGCAGACTATTGCGACGGTTGCGGGGAAGCTGTTTGGCACCACGATCAAACCAGAGCGTGTGATCGGTGAAACGCTTCGCCGTGCCACCCCACTTCGCTCTATAGACGATCAAGGTTTCATCGCCGAATTAACCCAGCGGCTCCAGCATCCTGACACAGTACCCGCCGATCATGCCGGTATCATCGCCGACCCATTGGCAAGCTGGGTGGAATCTACTTTTGGTCTCGCGGTTGAGCCGGAATCCGGACGGTTAAAACGCGCAACGCCACGATGCATCAGCGGGACGGAGGGGGCGGCAAAAGAATTATCTCGCCTTACCAGAACCGATGCTGTTCAGTGCGAAGCTGCCATCAAACAGCTTCTACTGGCGGGTTACACCATCCACGACCCGGATACGCAGTTCCCCGTATTCGCATTCCGGTTGCATCAGTTCATCAGTCGCGGCGACACCGTGTATGCCTCGTTGGAGAATGAACTGGATCGCTATATCACCGTCCGGGGGCAGCAGTTCGTGCCCGGCGACGATGAGCACCAACGCATCCTTCTCCCATTGGCGTTCTGCCGCGCGTGTGGGCAGGAATATTTCGTCGTTCGCCGGGTGCAAGATGAGTCCCAAGCCCGGACTTTGAAAAAACGTGAGCTATCGGATCGCGCCAGCCTCGAAAACGATGAGTGCGGCTACCTCTATCACAGCTCGGTTGATCCATGGCCCGACTTCGACGATGACTACGATGAAGTCCTGCGGCGGGTACCGGACGACTGGCTGGAAGTGAAAGACGGCACGACCGGGTTGAAAAAGGACGCGAAGAAGAAACTTCCAGAACCCGTGCGCATCAACACAGCGGGAGTCGAGGATGACAACGGTGAGCCGTACTGGTTCGTTAAGGCTCCCTTCGGCTTCTGCTTGCATTGCGGCATCGCCTACACCAGCCGATCAACTTCCGACTTCGGGAAATTGTCTTCGCTGTCGTCAGAGGGACGGAGTACCGCGACGACGGTTCTCAGTCTGGCGTGTTACCGCAACCTCCGCGACGATCCGAACCTTGATGAACAGGCCAGAAAATTATTATCGTTTACCGATAACCGGCAGGACGCGTCGCTGCAGGCGGGTCACTTTAACGACTTCGTGCAGGTGGGGTTGTTGCGCGGAGCGCTCTACCGTGCTATCGCCGACGCTGGCTCCGCTGGAATCACCCACGACCTGTTGACCCAGAAGGTGTTTGACGCGCTGGCACTGCCCCGGCAACTCTTCGCGCAGAACCCGGATGTGAAATACGCGCACCAGATCAGCGAGACCGACAAGGCACTCCGCGATGTGTTGGGGTACCGCGTCTACCAAGACCTGAAGCGCGGATGGCGCGTCACTTCCCCCAACCTTGAACAGTGCGGCTTGTTGCGAATTCTATATGCGTCGCTGGGCGAGGTGTGCGCGAATGACGAAGAGTGGATAGGGGCGCACTCCGCATTGGCGCAAACGACACCTGACCAGCGCATGAAGATCGCCGCCACCCTGCTGGATTACCTGCGTCGCGAGTTAGCGATCAACATCGATTTTCTCGATCCTCTCTATCAGGAACGCATCCAGCAGCGCAGCAGCCAACAGCTCCTTGATCCGTGGGCGCTTGATCCGCAGGAAGTGTTGACGAAAAGCGCGATTGCCTACCCGCGACCATCGAAGAAAGGTGGCGGGGACAGCGGTTTATTCGTGTCTTCCCGTGGACGGTTCGGCAGCTTCCTGCGGCAACCAGGGATTCTCGCCACAACGGGAAAACTGACGCTGGACGAGACCCAGCACATCATAAAAGACCTGTTTGTCATCCTTTCCCGTGCCGGAGTGCTGTCAGTTGTCCAACAGGCGCGAAATGAGCAGGATGTGGCTGGCTATCAGCTCCTTGCCTCTTCTATGCTCTGGTTTGCCGGCGATGGCTCGCAGCCGTTCGTCGATCCCCTGAACATCCCTCGCCAGTCCAATACCGGCGGGGTCACCAACCCGTTCTTCGTCAGCTTCTACCAGAACGTCGCCTGTGAACTGCACGGTATCGAAGCGCACGAACACACGGCGCAGGTACCCTATGACGAGCGGCAGGAACGGGAGCAGCGCTTCCGTGACGGGCAGTTGGCGGTGTTATTCTGCTCCCCCACGATGGAGTTAGGGGTTGATATTGCCCAGTTGAACGCGGTCAACATGCGGAATATCCCACCAACCCCAGCGAATTATGCTCAGCGCAGTGGACGTGCTGGTCGGAGTGGGCAACCCGCACTGGTCTTTTCATATTGCACCACAGGAAGTCCACATGATCAGTTCTTCTTCAAACACCCCGACCGCATGGTCTCCGGGTCGGTGACGCCTCCACGTCTCGATCTGGCGAATGAAGACCTGGTGCGCGCCCACGTCCATGCCGTGTGGCTGGCGGAAACCGGGCAGGATTTGCATTCCTCGTTGAAGGATATTCTGAGTTTGGAAGGTGAATCACCGGTGCTGGCGCTGCTCCCGTCTGTCCAGCAGTCGTTGTCCAACGAGGGGGCGAAAAAGCGTGCGGCAAAGCGGATGGGGGCGATTTTCCAGACCGTTCAGGCAGAGCTCGCTCAAGCGGACTGGTACTCCCCCGACTGGCTGGAGAAAACCCTCGCGCTGGCAGAAGCCCGGTTCGACGCCGCCTGTGACCGCTGGCGTGGGTTGTATCGGTCTGCCATCACCCAGCGGGATGCACAGCATAAGATCGAGGGCGATCCGTCGCGGAGCGCGGATGATCGGGCACAGGCGCGACGCCTCCGGGCGGAAGCAGAAGCCCAGCGTGACCTGCTCATCGCCGGGAAGAACGTCCTACAATCCGACTTTTATAGCTATCGGTACTTTGCCAGTGAGGGCTTTTTGCCGGGCTACAACTTCCCTCGCCTTCCACTTTCGGCATATATCCCCGGACGCGAGAAGGGGAAAGGCGACCGGAAGGAATACCTTTCCCGCTCCCGCTTCGTCGCCATTTCAGAATTTGGCCCCCGCAGCATCATCTACCACGAGGGGTCGCAATATCGCATCAACAAGGTCATCATGCCCGTCGGCGACGATGTGCTGACGACCAGCATCAAACTGTGCCCTACCTGCGGATACCTGCACCCCGTGAGCGCCGCTGGCGCTGGTATGGATCGGTGCGAGCTGTGCAATAACGAATTAGGCGATCCCATGGAGCGGCTCTTCCGGTTGCAGAACGTCGCAACCCGACGGGTGGATCGGATTACTTCTGACGAGGAAGAGCGCCAGCGCATGGGGTATGAGATCAAAACCGCTGTCCGCTTCTCAGAACATGGCAGTCGCGCCGCGTGTCGGATTGGCACATTGGTGTCAGGTGATGGCAGTGAGTTGATGGCCCTTTCTTTCGGGCAGGCCGCAACGATTTGGCGCATCAATATGGGGTGGCGACGCCGCGCGAAAAACGAGGCATTGGGATTCCTGCTCGATGTTGAACGCGGCTTCTGGGCGAAGAGCAAACTGGAAGATGACCAGGACGATCCCATGACGCCCCGGCAAGAGCGGGTGATTCCGTTTGTGGAAGACCGGAAAAATTGCCTCCTCATCAAGCCGACCGCCTTGTTTTCCGTTGACCCGGATGAACAAAAACGCGTGATGGCGTCCCTGCAGCCGGCACTGAAAAACGCCATTCAGGTGCTCTACCAACTCGAAGACGATGAACTGGCCGCGGAAGCCCTCCCCACAAACACGAATCCCCAGCTTATCCTCCTGTATGAGGCGGCAGAAGGCGGCGCGGGGGTGCTGCGGCAGCTCCTCGATGACCCTGATGCCTTTGCGCTGGTAGCACAGGAAGCGCTCCGTATCTGCCACTTCGATCCGGTAACCGGGGCTGATCAGGGGAAAGCGGAACGGGCGGTTGAAGAGTGCGTCGCCGCCTGCTACGACTGCCTGATGAGTTATTCCAACCAGCCTGATCACGAATATCTCGACCGGCAGAAGATTCAGCCCATACTCATGCAACTCGCCGGCAGCACGTTGAAAGCCAGCCCGGTGGGGATTAGCCGCGACGCGCATCTGGAACGGCTGGAAAAGTTATGCGGAAGTACACTGGAAAAGAAGTGGCTGCACCTGCTGGAAAAAAATAATTTAACGCTTCCCGATGCGACACAGGAACCCATCTCAGCTTGCCATACCATACCGGATTTCCTGTACCGCGAGGAATATGTCGCCATCTACATCGACGGCCCGGTGCATGATCAACCCGACATCCGCGACGAAGATACGGTTGTCACCAAACGGCTTATTGCTAAAGGGTATCAGGTAATCCGTTTCCGGTATGACGAGGACTGGGAAGCCAAGCTCCGGGAGCACCCCAGCATCTTTGGCCCAGTTCCCGAAGTCTTCGCTCAGGTGTAGTGTATAGTAGGCAGGATGAGGAGTTCCCCCCATGGCATTCGCCATTGGATCACTGGTAAGGGTACGCGGTCGCGAGTGGGTCGTGTTGCCCGAATCAACAGATAATTTATTATTGGTGCGCCCCCTTGGGGGAACGGACGACGAAGTCACCGGCATCTGCACCGCCATCGAAGGCATTGAGCCGGCGCAGTTTGCGCTGCCTGACCCTTCGTTGCTGGGCGATGCCCGTTCCTGCCGCCTCCTACGTGACGCGATCCGGCTGGGCTTCCGCTCCAGTGCCGGCCCATTCCGCTCGTTTGCCCACATTGCCGTAGAGCCGCGCCCCTACCAGCTTGTGCCGTTGCTGATGGCGCTGAAGCTCGATCCGGTGCGTCTGCTCATCGCCGATGACGTGGGGATCGGAAAAACCATCGAAGCGGCGCTGGTCGCGCGAGAATTGCTGGATCGTGGGGAAGCCCAGCGGTTGGCGGTACTCTGTCCGCCACACCTTGCCGAACAATGGCAGGCAGAGTTGGCGAGTAAATTTCACATCGAGGCTGAACTGGTGCTGTCCAGTACCGCCAGCCGGCTGGAGCGCCACTGCCGCATCGACGAAACGCTTTTCGATTACTACCCATTCGTCGTGGTCTCGACGGACTTCATCAAAACCGACCGCCGACGCAACGATTTCCTGCGCACCTGCCCGGAGCTGGTGATCGTCGATGAAGCGCACACCTGCTCGTTCGGGGGTGAGGGGCGCGGTGGACGTCATCAGCGGTATTCGCTGATTTCCAAGCTGGCTGAGAACCCCAACCGGCATATGTTGCTGGTGACCGCAACGCCGCACAGCGGGAATGAAGGCGCTTTTCACTCATTGCTCGGGCTGGTGAATCCTGAGTTCCGCGACTACCCGGACGATCTCAGTGGTCCTCTTCATGCATCATTCCGTCGCCGGCTTGCTACCCATTTCGTGCAGCGGCGGCGTGGAGACATTACCCATTACTTGAATGCCGATACGGTGTTCCCAGAGCGAAAAGAGCGTGAGGAAGGCTACCGGCTGACCCCTGAATATAAAAAATTCACCGAGCGCATTATTCGTTATGCCCGTGAAACGGTGACCGATCCGTCGGGCAACCAGTTCCGCCAGCGGGTGCGCTGGTGGTCGGCATTGGCGCTGCTCCGCGCCATTGGCTCCAGCCCGGCGGCGGCAGCGGCAACCCTGCGCAGTCGCGCTGCCGGGGCTGAAGCGGAGACCCCGGAGCAGGTAGATGAGATCGGTCGTCATACGGTCCTCGACCTGGTCGATACTGAGGCTGGGGAAGGGATCGACCTGACGCCAGGTAGTGACTTCGACGACGCTGAAGATGAGGAGCAGAAAAACCGCCGTCGCTTGCTGGAAATGGCACGAGAGGCTGACAGCTTACGCGGGAAAAGTGATGCGAAGCTGCAGGAAGCCATCAAACTCGTCGGGTCACTGGTCGGCGACGGGTACCAGCCCATCGTCTTCTGCCGCTTCATCCACACAGCGGAATACGTCGCCGACGCCTTGCGCGATAAACTGCCGCGCGGGGTACAGGTTGCCGCTGTGACCGGCATACTGCCCCCGATGGAGCGCGAACAGCGGGTGCAGCAGTTGTCAGCATCACCAAAGCGGGTGCTGGTCTGCACCGACTGCCTGAGCGAAGGGGTCAACCTGCAGGAGCACTTCAACGCCGTTGTCCATTACGACCTGTCGTGGAACCCCACGCGGCACGAACAGCGGGAGGGGCGTGTTGACCGGTACGGGCAGGCCAGTCCCGATATACGCGTGGTTACCTACTACGGCATCGACAACCAGATCGACGGTATCATTCTGGACGTGCTCCTCCGCAAGCAGCGCACCATCCGCAATTCACTCGGCATTTCGGTGCCGGTGCCGGTGGATACCGACCAACTCGTCGAAGCGATCTTCGAAGGCTTGCTGCTGCGCGAGAATACCGGGCACAGCACGAGCGGTCAGTTGACGATGTTCGATGACTTCTTGCGCCCTAAAAAGGAAGACCTGCACAGCCAGTGGGATGTCGCGGCGGAAAAAGAAAAGCGATCACACAGCATGTTTGCGCAGGAGGCGATCAAGGTCGATGATGTGGCGCGGGAGATGGAAGAGATGCGCGAGGCCATCGGTACCAATATCGACGTGGCGCGGTTCATCCGGGAAGGGCTGAGATCCAACCGGGCCGTGGTCACGGAGGTCAACGGCGGCGTCACCGTCGATTTGAGCGAAGCCCCCGCTGCGCTCCGGGACATGCTGGGCAATCCCACCCGCTTCACCGCCAAATTCCAGTTGCCGGTGAAAGACGACGAGGTATATCTCACCCGCACCCACCCGACGGTGGAATCGCTGGCGAGTTTCATGATGAATGCCGCGCTTGACCCGGCGCTGGACGGTGCGGCCCGGCGCTGTGGCGTCATGCGTACCCGTGCAGTGCAGGAGTTGACCACGGTCTTGCTCGTGCGCCTGCGCTACCACATTCTCACCCGTGTGAAAGGCGAAGAAGAACGCCCCCTGCTGGCGGAAGATTGCCAACTGTTGGCCTTCAAGGGCCTCCCTAGTGAACCGGTATGGCTGAGTAAAGCCGAGGCCGACGCGCTCATGCAGGCATCCCCGGATGCGAACGTCAACCCCGATCAGGCCCGGCATTTCCTCACCGTCGTGCTGGACGAGTTTGCCGAACTCCAGCCGGAACTGGAACGCCTCGCGCGGGAGCGGGGAGAAGCGCTGTTGGATGCCCACCGCCGAGTACGCACGGCGGCGCAGGTGAAAGGCATCACCTACCGGGTGGAACCGCAGTTGCCCCCCGATGTGCTGGGGCTGTATGTGTATCTGCCGGCGCGAGGAGAATAGGGATGGCGAAGCGAGAGACCTTTGTTACCATACGAACTGAAGGCGCTTTGCTCCCGCCTGACCTGCTGCAGCAGATCGCGTTCGGCAGCGGGATCGAGGGACTGTCGCCGGAATCGTACCACCTTGCCGGGGAGCGGCTGAACGAGGCCGTCACCCGCGCGTGGAATCGCATGTTGGGTGCGTGGACGAACTTCAAGGCGGCACGGGAGAAACTGGCGGAGTCCGACGCCGGCACCACCACCACCCGTGAGCGCTGGCTCATGCCGCTCTTTCAGGAACTGGGGTACGGGCGTCTGCAAATCTCCCGCGCCTATGAGATCGAGGGGAAGACCTACAACGTTTCCCACATGTGGGAGCGCACCCCCATCCACCTGATCACCTTCCGCGCCGATCTAGACACCCGCATGCCGGGGACGGTGGGGGCGTCGCGCATGTCGCCCCACGGCATGATGCAGGAATTCCTTAACCGCACGGATGAGCACCTGTGGGCCTTCCTCTCCAACGGTCTGCGCTTGCGCATCCTGCGGGATAACTCCAGCCTCACCCGCAACGCCTATCTGGAATTCGACCTTGAAGCCATGATGGAAGGCGAGGTGTATGCCGACTTCGCGCTGCTCTGGCTGCTCTGCCACCAGTCGCGCGTGGAAGCAGCGAAACCGGAAGAATGCTGGCTGGAAAAGTGGTCGCGTTTCGCGCAGGAGACCGGCAAGCGCGTGATGGAGAAGTTCCGCGATAGCGTGGAAGAGGCCATCACCACGTTGGGCGCGGGGTTTATCGCCTGCCCTGCCAATCGGGAATTGCGTGATAACCTCCGCGCTGGGACGCTCAACCGGCAGGATTACTACCGGCAAGTGTTACGCGTGGTGTATCGGCTCATTTTCCTCTTCGTGGCGGAAGACCGGGACGTGCTGCTGCGGCCCGACGCCCCACAGCCGGCCAAGGACGCCTATACGAAATACTACTCCACGGCACGATTGCGGCGGCTGGCGGAAAAGCGGCGTGGCACCCAACATGTCGATATGATGCGCGGCCTGTGGCTGCTTTTCGACAAGCTGGGGAATGACGGCTGCGCGGAGATCGCGCTCCCCGCGCTGGGAAGCTTCCTGTGGTCGCAGGAGGCGGTCGCCGGCATCACGGGGTGCGACATCAGCAATAAAGAGCTGCTGGCGGCAATCCGCTCACTGGCCTTCACGGTGGATAACAACGTGCGCCGGCCCGTAGATTACCGCAACCTTGGCTCTGAGGAGTTGGGTAGCGTCTACGAATCCCTGCTCGAACTGCACCCGGACATGAACCTCGAAGCCGGCACATTCATACTGAATACCGCCGGGGGGAATGATCGGAAGACCACCGGAAGCTACTACACGCCGCCCAGCCTCATCGACTGCCTGTTGGACTCCGCGCTGAATCCGGTGCTGGACGACGCCTGCAAAAAGCCGAACCCGCAGGAGGCAGTGCTCGACCTGAAGATCGTTGACCCGGCCTGTGGCAGTGGGCACTTCCTTGTCCGTGCCGCCCACCGGGTGGCGAAGCGCCTGGCGGCGATGCGCACGGGCGATGACGAACCTGCCCCTGAAGCCGTCCGCCACGCGCTGCGCGACGTGATCGGCAGGTGCATCTACGGGGTGGATATCAACCCCATGTCGGTAGAGCTATGCAAAGTCAGCCTGTGGATGGAGTCGCTGGAGCCGGGCAAGCCGCTCTCCTTCCTCGACCACCACATCCAGTGCGGCAACAGCCTGCTGGGGGTGCCGTTGCCCTCGCAGGTGGAGGCGGCGAAAATAGAGATCGAGCAGAAGCGAAAGACGTTGCAGGCGCAAATCGAAGAGCTGCGCATCCCGGCGGCGCGTGATCGGGAGTTAGAGAAAGAGCGGAAGCGCCTGATCAAGGAACTCAACGGCCTGCGCTACATGGGCTACCCGGAGTCGATCCCCGACGAAGCCTTCACCCCGCTGGAAGGCGATGTGAAGGAGATTTGCCAGATTTACCGCAAGCAGAACGCGCAGGAGCGGGAGCAAGGCGGATTATTTGCCGGAGACATGCAGCCGTGGCAGCAACTCGGCGACCTTGCCGCCGCCGTCACCAAGATCGAAGATATTGACGATGGTGACATCGCCGGGGTGCGCCGGAAACAGCGCCTGTACGAGGAACTGCGCCGTTCGGATCGCGCCCATTCCGGGCGCTTCCTCGCCGACGCATGGTGCGCCGCCTTCATGTGGAAGAAAGTGGATCGCGACACTTACCCCATCACCCATCAGGTCTTTACTCGCATTATGCACAACCCGCACGATGTCCCGGTCTGGATGCGTGAGGAGATCGACCGCCTGACGACCCTATACCAGTTCTTTCACTGGCATATCGTCTTCCCGGAAGTGTTCTCTTCGCTGGCAGGTACAACCGGGGGTGTTGTTCAAGGGAGAGGGCTACAACACGACCAAGCTCTATGCGGATTTGATATTGTCCTTGGAAATCCACCATGGGACAAGATTCAACCCGAGGAAGAGAAGTTCTTTGCCGCTTACCGCCCTGACATTGCCAAAGCAGAAAGTGCGAAAATTCGGAAGGCACTCATTGCGTCACTCCCAGTAGAAGACCCAATTACCTCCCAATTATGGGATAATCATAAACGCTTAGTAGATGGTCTTTGCCATTTTTTACGAAGTAGCAGGTTTGTAAAATTCACTTGTGATGGAAACCTCAACTGTTATCGCATATTCACGGAACTGGCATCAATATTAATATCTCGGACAGGTTATGCAGGCTTGATCGCCCAGACAGGATTGGCAACAGACGAGTCAGGCAAGGAATTATTCGACACTTTATTAACTCATGGCCAATTACGACGCTTCCTCGACTATGAAAATCGTGAGGGATATTTTCCTGATGTTGATTCTCGAATGCGGTTCTGCCTTATTACTTTAAAAGGTCATGCAGTTTACTCGGATGAGACATCTGCACAATTTGGCTGGCTACTACGTACTGTCGACGAACTAAATCAACCAGAGCGCCTGGTATCGTTGTCTGCTAAAGACCTTCAACTATTCAATCCATCGTCTCGTACCTGCCCTGTTTTCGCATCAGCGCGTGATTTATCAATAAGCAAAGTCATCTATCAACAGGGACACCATGTTTGTATAGATGACCAACACCGTATTGGGAAAATTGATTTTTTAGGTGAGTTATTCAACATGACCCGAGATTCCGGGCATTTTGAGAGAGAGCCTAGCGAAACAACTATCCCACTCTACGAGGCAAAATTCATCCATCAGTTTGACCATCGGTTTGCTACAACAACTCCATATGGTGATGTTGTAGATATTGATTGTACTGTAAAGGCATCTCCAGAAGTATTTATTACACCCAAAAGCTACATTAACAAAGCTTTGGTCAACTCCCGCACTTCGAATCGAAATATGCATCAACGATGGATGGCTGGCTTTCGTAGTATCGCCAGTCCAACAAATGAGCGTACCGCTATCTTCGCAGTTCTTCCTTTTGCGGGGATTGGAAATAGCATAAACCTGGTTATTGGACTGTCCGCATTCGAGACAGCCATCATGATGGCGAATGCAAATTCCTTCGTGTTCGACTTTTGTGCCCGTCAGAAGATAAGCGGCTCAAACGTCAACATCTGGATTTTTAAACAGCTACCTGCGATTCCACTCGAACGGTATTCTCGGAAAAGCCCTTGGTCGGAAGGCGTTCAACTACTGCGGAACTGGATGCTACCAAGAATTATAGAATTAACCTACACAGCATGGGATATGAAGCTGTTTGCGGAGGATTGCGGGTTGGATGGCCCTCCATTTATTTGGAATGAGGAGCGTCGCTTCCTCATTCGTTGTGAGCTTGATGCTGCCTACTGCCATCTCTACGGCCTCACCCACGATGATGTAGATTTCATAATGTTGTCCTTCCCCATCGTCAAACGGAAGGAAGAAGTACAATATGGTGAATATCTCACCAAGCGCATGATTCTGGAAATCTACGACGCCATGGCGGAGGCAATTCGCACCGGGGTACCCTACCAGACCGTTCTCGACCCAGCGCCGGGACCACCGGTCTATGCCGACGGCGAGTATATTCCGGTCGCGCAGTGGAATCCCGCGAACTGGCCGCGCCATATCCACCAGCCTGCACGACAGCCGGTCACAACCCCGATGCCGACCACCGTGCCGTACCACGAAGACCCGCAACGTTTCCCCTGGCCTGGTCGGGAGCGGTTTGTACGTGATTACCTTCCGCGCTTGGTCGCCTTACGGCCAGGTCAGACCTATGAGTATTATCTGGATACGCTGGTGCTGGCGACGCGCCCTGACTTGCTCCGCGCCCTCCTCCCGGATGGGACCAAGCCACAGATTGACGGCTGCTCACAGGCACTGCGCGAGTGCTGTGTCTTCCCGGAGGATCAGCGTCTGCGCCCGCTCAGTATACGTCAGCACCTGGTGCGAGAGGGCAGGATGGTCTACGATATTGCATCTCATATCACCAGACCTGGTGATAATGTCAGCGGTCTTCCGGTGCTGGATCAGCAGCGAGAGCAACTCTTCACCTTCGCCCTGGAGGCTGCCGATGCATTACATCAGGCGATGCGGGAAGCCTCTCCCGACCAGAAGATCATCCGCATCGTCACCACAACCCGCCAGAATATCGATGCCATGCTGATAGCAGCATAAACCCGAGGATAGCACGATGACTGATCCTTTGATAGTGCAGCCGCAATATACCCAACCGAATCTCTGGGTGGAGACGGTGACCATTTTCGACGACCTCGAAAAGAAGTCTGTGCTTCGCCGCGTCCCGCTCAAACGCGGCCTCAACATCGTCTGGGGCGACTCCGGGGAGTTGCCAACGAACACTACTACTCCCCCGGCAACGCTTTCCGGTCATTCCGTCGGTAAGTCCTCCTTCTGCCGCCTTATTCGCTACATCCTCGGCGAGAAAACCTTCGGGCATGAGGAAACCGAGGGTGACATCCGTTACGCCTTCCCCAACGGCGGCGTCGGCGCGGTGGTTCACGTTGGCGGAATCCGCTGGGCGGTGCTCCGCGCCTTTATGGTTCCCGCCGATTCGGTTGCCGCCGTCGATGCCGAGATCGAACAGTTACTCCCCCTTGCGCCGAAGGAGAAGCCGTATCAGGATTTCACCCAGGCGTTGGATAACACCCTTCTCATCAGCATCCCCGGCATCAAACCACCGGACGCCGCCCCTATCTTCCGCTGGCTGAACCTGCTCTCCTGGCTCGCACGTGACCAGGAGGTGCGCTATCGGAATTTATGGTTGTGGCGTTCATCAGATTCCGACTCGCAGGTCGGCGCCTTGCAGAAAGCCGACGCGCTCATGCTCATTCGTATGGTGCTCGGATTATCTTCGCCGGAGGAGGATGCACTCGTCCGGCGGATCGAAGACCTGGAAAAGCGGTATCGAGAAGCATCCGAGAGTTCCAACCGGCGGCGAGCACAGTTGGACGCCCAACTCATACGCGAATTCGACGCCCTCACTGAAATATTGGCAGATGCCGGTCGTCTCACCGACTCACCTGAGAAACTCTTCGTCCTCGGCGAAATCGGCGCATACGTGGCGGACAAGAAAAAAGAACTTGATGATCTCACCCAACACCGCAAAGAACTTAATGAAGGCGTAATCGCCCTGCATGCAAAGAAACGGCGATTCACGAACGCGCAGGAGCAAATCGCCGCCTATATTGCCGCTCCTCAACTTACCACCCAGGAAGACGCCCTGAGAAAAAGGGTACGGCAATTGGCTTCTCTCGCCAATGAGGACTGTGATTATGGGAATATCAGGTATGCCGACTGCGAACACTATCAGACAAATGCTCATCAGTGGCGGGTAGAATACCTTGCTGAGCAGGCGCAAAAACGCACACGTCGCCAGCAGCCGGAAGAAAAGCGGCTGGCCGCGATCCGCAAATGGACGGCGGAGAAGATGGGTATCGAGAATAAATTAGCATATCTCACCCGCCAGATAAAACTGCAGGCGGCACGCCTCAACCAGATCGATCAGGACATCGCCGCCCTAACAGCCTTGCTTCAGCGCATAGATTACCACCAGCAAATGTATAACCGCGCCGCTGAAGCGCTCAAGCCCGGTACCGACGCCGCTCCGTCTGCCACCGCCCGTGATCTGCACATGGAACTCGTCACTGCGGAAGAACGGCTCAAGAGCCTGCGTGCCGGTCATTACCTTACACGCGGCGAATTGGAGACGTTATACAACCAGCTCATCCAAACCGTTCTCTCACCGCAGTTTCCTGGCAAAGTCCACATGAAACCAGACGGCGATCTTCAGTTCCGCATCGGGAAAGGTGATGGACTCTCCGGTGAAGCTGTGGCGACCCTGGCGCTTGTCTTCGCCGATGTCGCCGCCGTTCTCTGGTCTATCGGGGGGCACGGTCATCATCCCCGCTTCCTCATCCACGACAGCCCCCGCGAAGCCGACCTTGATCGCGCCATCTATGACCGCTTCCTCCTCGCCATGCGCCGGATCGCTGCCTCCCTGGGTGACGATAATGCTCCGTATCAATACATCATCACCACGACCAGCGCCCCGCCGGAAACCCTGCAATCCGACGGCACCGTCATCCTGCCCCTGAAAGCCCACCCGCACACTGAAATGCTATATCGGCGACAGTTGGGCGAGAGAGACGACCAGTATTCCCTGCCATTGCTGGATGAATCCCCTGCAGGATCGGAGGAAAGCCAGTGAATACGGGAACCTTCGTTATCGTCCTCACCGACATCGTCGTGCTGCTCTGGTCGGTCGCCGGCAACGGGCATCACCCCCGCTTCCTTCTCCACGACAGCCCCCGCGAAGCCGACCTGGACCGAGAAATATACAACAGCTTCCTGCGCGGCATGCACTGCATCGCCACCGCACTGGGCGGCGACAACGCCCCCTTCCAATACATCGTCACCACCACCACGAACCCGCCTGCACCACTGGATGCGGACGGCACGGTGAAGCTGTCTTTACAGGCCAAGCCGGAGAGCGAATTACTGCTGGGGCAGCGGATACGCGCTAGGGAGAATGTGCTGGCGGCGACGGAGGAGGGTTGATATGAGAATTCAGCGTAAAGCGTATTGGCTGTACGATCAGATCAAAGTCGAAAAGCCCGACTGGGAGCCAATGTTCGCGATGCAGAGCACGATCAATTGGATTCATGCACTGCGGATGGAAATTGACGGTGAGTATGGCACGTCAATAGGTGAGCAGCTCGGTCACTGTGATACTTATTTTACATCGCACGTCCGAACGCGTAATAATCCGGCACCGCTTGCACAGGTCTTCGGGACACTTTTCCATTCCCTGACATTTGCCGTATCGCTGACATCGCTGTGCGAGCATGAAGCGACTGGCCCGTGGGTGTTCCCGTCCGCGATTGTCATGTATTACTACGCAACATATAATTCTGTTCTTTCGATGTTGGCAGCTTTGAATGACTATCGAGGGGAAAATCACTCTACGACGATCACGGCGTTCAATGATCTACGCGGTCTTCTACCGCACCCACTGAACATGTTGGCAAATCGGGTTAGCGGCGAAACATATCGGGCTCGCTTATCCCAATACTCCGATGCAACCAGCACCGACCTGTCCCGTTCCCTTAATGACTCACGCGAGAGCGCACGTGGCATGTTGTTGGCCTACCTCAGTGGAACAGCAAAATGGAAAGCCGATGAGGTTAAGGATCATCTTCGATATAAGAAAAAGATCGCCGATTTTCGAAGCAAGGCAAACAGGGAGCTACGTGACAGTTTTCTTCCTGACGAAGTCAATTACATGAACTGTGCGTTCAGGTACCGTGGGAAAGCCAACTACCGGGATTCCATCTTTTTGCCATACGGCGAGAAGCATAGCTGGCTGAGCGTTGATTATCTGGAATCTCTTCGTATCGTATCGTGCTTCACACTTGCCTGCGCCGTGGCCTTCGCCAAACGTAGACTGGGAAAGAAACCTCTGCGTGAGTTCTGGGATGATGTCGAAGCCAATTTCAGGGGAAAAGATACCGCTTCGCCACGTGAGCTATTTTGGCGGGAGCTGATGGCGGGGTGAAATGCAGGGATTACAGGCAAAGATGGTTGAAATGCAGTCAGCCACTTTGTGGCGGATTCGGGAAGGGGAATGTAGGTGGCCAGACTTCAATAAAACTTCACCGAGGCTGAGATAGCCGTAGCACTGGTTGACTATCCGCGAAACGCTTCCATAGATCTCGCCCTACGGCTTGGAAATTTATGTTTTGACGGGTCTGCCCGTCATGTTCAAGTCCAGAATCGCTTTATCGATTCCATCGAACATCAGCTTCATTGCGAACTGAAACTGCACGAAATCGAACCAGTATTCGGCATTCCGCAGGTACTTGGGGTTTTCGTCCGCGTACCGGAATGTTGTGCCGTTCGGGTCTATCTTGTCGAGTTCGAGTATCCATTCTCGGATGTGTGAAGGGAAATCCTTGCCATGCCGCTTCTCGGCCATTTCCACGCACTTTTCCAACGAGTGGGTGTTCTCGGCGATCTCTCCGATCAGTTTCAGATACAGCTCCAACGTGTGCCGGTAAGCAAACAGGATCGGGTACGCGCGCCCGGCCAGGTCGTCCTCTTCGAGGGCCGACCGCAGCAGGGATTCGGCGATGATCCTGTAGCTACGCGCAAGCTCTAAGTACTGGTACCGCGCACCGTAGGCGAGGAGGATGCCGTGGCGCCACGTTTCATCCAGATCGTCCGGCGGTTCCTGGAGCAGAGGCGTATGCAGATTGAGATTCTGAATAAACGCATCTTCGAAGTGATGCTCGCGATTCAGCCCGATCCTGATCGCCTCCATGTCTGGGTCATTCTCCCAGTAGTAGCTCACGTAGCTCAGGACCAATATATCACCGTCGCTGAAAGATCGAGCCTTCCCCTTGACCGGGTTCGCGCCAGGGCCGAGGTATTCTTTGAATAGCGAAGCCCAACGCTTCACCTGCGCGGCATCAACGCCAAGCACTTTTCCTGCTGTTGAGACGTTTCGGTTCATAATGCGGTTACCTGAAATGAAAATGGTCTGCAAAGACCGACCGTACCGGCGCCCACTCCGACTCGACGAGTGGCTTGCGGCACCTCACCTCATTCAATACCCGGCAGCCCGCACGCCGCAGTTCATCGCATAGAGCCTTCTCCATTGCAGCGATAATATCGCGCCGCTCTCGGTGCTCGCGCTCACCGCTCCCCTCCGGGTAGATTGGTCCGTAGGCAACCAGTTCATATGAGCATGACTCTGGCTGGAAATTCGCTTTCATCAGGTGCGTTCGCAACATATTCTGGAGCGGATTCAGCCCCAGGTGCTGCCCCAACCGGTTGAACGGTGACTGCGCGTTCAGCGACGAACTGTCACCGGTGCGACCGACGTAATACACCTTCTCGCCACTCACCGCCGTAATCTCCCACGCGTAGAGCCAAAAGCCACGACGCAGCAGTGCGCCGGAAAAATTCAACTTTTGAAGCTTAGGGTGCATACTGCGTCCTCTGGTAATGACGGGTGGCCGGACTTACCCGCAGGATTGATCCCCTACCATTATATACTTTCGGGCTGATCCCAGAAAGCACCGCCGACCCCCGTTCCCCGCAGAGCCAAAGAAGGCAAACACGGTATTATCTTTTGCAGGCTCATGGTGCGGCGAAAGACGAAATTGGTTATCGGCATTTTCTGCTCACCCTGACACGGGGTAAGATATTCTGAACTGAACGGGAAAGGTTTTTCTTAGCCATCATCGTTGTCTACCTGGGCGGTTCGCTAGCTGAATACATGGCGTCATTCCCCGAGGCGCTCGACCCGGTTCTCCGCATCCTGGCTTGCCCGCGGTGCGGGGCTTGCGCGCTCCGGCGGCATGATTCCCGCCCGCGTGGCGTATGGGACGGGAGCGACGACCCGCCCGTCATCCCCGTGATGCGCGTGCGCTGCCCCGGTTGCCGCGCCACGCACACCGTGCTTCCCGACTTCCTGACGCCGTACCGACGCTACCCCACGCCCCTGCGGGAGGCGGTACTCGTCGGCACAGAGCCCGCGCCTCCATGCGACGAACGGACTGTCCGGCGCTGGGTGCGCGTTTTCCATGCAGTAGTAGTGTCGGTCGCCATACTACTGACGGCGAACCTGCACGCAAAACACACAGACGCCGACCCCCTCCTCTCCTGCCCGCACCCGCACGGCTACGCGGAACTCTGCTGGCTGCGGGAGTCCTACAGCCAATTCGGGCACGCGCCGCCAGCCACCGGGCTCTTTGGCTGGGCCAACACCCTCTGCACGTCCGCCTCCGCGCCGCTCTGGATCTGAAGCCGCGGACGATTTCCCCCGTTCTGTCCGCCGCAAGGGGCGACGGCAGATTATGATAATGGTGGACGCCAAAAGACCTGGCAGGTGGAGATACAGCCGCCCGCCGGGAAGGCGACTATTTTTTAAGAGAGCCCGGTACGGTCGTATCATTGCCACATTAGGCATCATGCGGCATAACGCTCGCTCTTTGCGGAAGGAATGTGTCGCATGGCTACGCCGGACGGGTCGCCACTGAAAACCGCTACATCTGCCACCAGGCAGCGCGCGGTGGTCTACGCGCGCATGTCTACGGATCACCAGCAATACTCTACCGAAAACCAGTGCGACATCATCAACGAGTATGCCGCCCGGCACGACCTCGACATCGTGCGCGTCTACACTGACGAGGGTAAGAGCGGTCTGCGTATCGATGGGCGTGACTCGCTGAAGCAACTGATTGAAGATGTGCAGCGCCCCCGGCGGGACTTCGACGTGATTCTAGTCTACGATGTGAGTCGCTGGGGTCGGTTCCAGGACGCCGATGAGAGTGCATATTACGAATATATTTGCAGGCGCGCTGGCGTAGATGTCGCCTACTGCGCCGAGCAGTTTCTCAACGACGGCAGTCCTGTCTCCACCATAGTCAAAGGCGTCAAGCGCGCGATGGCCGGGGAATACAGCCGTGAGCTGTCCGCCAAGGTTTTCAAGGGTCAGTGCCGGTTAATCCAGTTGGGTTTCCGGCAAGGCGGGCCGGCCGGATACGGCCTGCGTCGCGTCCTCATTGACCAACACGGCACTGCCAAGGGCCAGTTGGCGCGGGGTGAGCACAAGAGTATCCAGACCGACCGGGTGATCCTCACCCCCGGCCCGCCCGACGAAATGCAAATCGTCCGCGGTATCTACCTGCAATTCGTGCTGGAGCGGAAGACTGAGCGGGAAATCGCCGACCTGCTGAACGCAGAAGGCATCGCGAGCGACACCAACCGCCCCTGGACGCCCAGCACCGTGCACCAGGTGCTCACCAACGAAAAATACATCGGCAACAATGTCTACAACCGCGTCAGCTTCAAGCTCAAGAAGAAGCGTGTCAGAAACGCGCCCGACATGTATATCCGCGCTGACGGTGTGTTCGATTCCGTCGTTGACGCCGGCCTTTTCACTGACGCGCAGCAAATTATCCTGGCACGCGCGCGCCGGTACTCTGACGACGAGTTGATAAGTATCCTGGCCCGATTGCTGCGACAGCATGGGCGGCTCTCCGCCCTGATCATCGACGAGTGCGAGGGAGCGCCGTCAAGTGCGGTCTATCGGAACCGCTTCGGCAGCCTGGTCCGGGCCTACCTGATGGTCGGCTACACGCCGGAGCGCGATTATGCCTTCATTGAGATCAATCGCCACCTGCGAGACCTGCATCCGCAGGTGCTGGAGCATGTGGTTGCCGAGATGCGAAGGGGCGGTGCGCTGATAGCGCATGATGCCGTTTCGGACTTGCTCACGGTGAACGGCGAGTTCACTGTCTCGCTGGTTATCGCCCGCTGCCAGGTGACGCTGGCAGGTATTCACCGCTGGGTGATCCGGCTGGAGAATTCGCTCAATCCTGACCTGACGGTCGCCGTGCGGATGAACACGGACAACACCCAACCGCTCGATTACTACCTGATGCCGGCCATCGACATCACCGGCACTCAGGTTCGACTGGCCGAAGCGAACGGCTTGCTGTTTGACGCCTATCGCCATGAGACGCTGGATTTTCTGATAGGGATGGCGCGGCGCGTATTATTGATGGAGGTAGCCTGATGCAGTACAGCCAGGAACTGGTGATCCAGATGATCCCAGTAGAGCGCGTGCGGGTGCTGAACCCGCGCGAGCGCAACAAAAGGAAATACAAGCAAATTGTCGGCAACATCGCCGACATTGGCCTCAAGCGCCCGATCACGGTGAGTCCGCGCCCCGACGGAGAGTTTGACCTGGTATGTGGGCAGGGACGACTAGCCCGGATTATTCATGTTGAGCGTGGAATAAAAACATTTCGTTCTTAAGCAGGGAAACACCCCCGTCAGCAAGAATATTAAAGATAAGCTCACAACTTATCTCAAAACCGGAGGTGTTTCCCTGATGAAGCTTTCTCCCGAGGCCCTGGTGTTTCCTGCCGTGGGTACACGGACCGGGGTGGTGCAATTTGATGGCGGCGATGTCACCTCGGATGCGGGATTGGCCTTGGTGGCGCAAGCGGACCGTCGTCTGGGGGTGACGGCGGCACTGGTGAAGGCGTTGCACGATCCCCGGCAGGCGGGCAAAGTAGCGCATCCGGCCGCCGAGATTATCGCGGCGCGCGTGTATGCCATCGCGCAGGGGTACGAAGACGGCAATGATTTTGACCGGCTGCGCCACGATCCGGCGCTCAAAACGGTGTGCGGTCAGTTGCCCGCTTCTGGCGCTCCGCTGATGAGTCAGGAGACCTTGTCGCGGTTTGAGCACCTGCCGACGGTGCGCGATCTGGTGCGCATGGGGTGGGCGCTGGTCGATGTGGGCGTCCGGCAACTGGATGCCGACACCACGGAAGTGGTGATCGACGTGGACCCATATGACGACCCATGCCACGGGCAGCAGCAGTTCTCGCTGTTCAACGGGCACTATGATGCGCGCTGTTACCTGCCGCTGGCCGTCTGCGTGACGGGGGCCGATGGGGTCAAGCGTCCGCTGGGCGCGGTGCTGCGTCCGGGCAACGCGAAAGCGACCAAGGGGCTGTATGCCATCTTGCGGGGCTTGGTGAAGCGGCTCCGGGCTCAGTGTCCGCAGGCGCGGCTGATTTTGCGCGCGGATAGCGCGTTTGGGATCGCCGAAGTGCTGCCTTGGTGCGATGCGCTGGGGCTGGTGCCGTTGCTGGGCGTGAGCCGCAATAAGGTGCTGCAGGAACAGAGTATCGCCGTGCAGATCGACGCGTGCCTGAAACATCAGTGGGAGGGAGACGGCTGTCGCGAGTTTGGAGAATTCACCTATGCGGCCGGCACCTGGCACCATCCCTACCGGATCATCGTGAAAGCCGAGATCACCCAGGGCGACTTGAACCCGCGCTATGTCATTACCGGCTTGGGGGGCACGCCCGAGGCGGATTACGCGCGGTATTGCGGCCGGGGCGATGCCGAGAACGTGTGGAAGGAATATAAGATCGATCTGGCGGCAGGGCGCACGAGTTGCACGACGTTTCTCGCCAACCAGACGCGCTTGCTTTGGCATACCGCGGCGCTGCTCCTGTGCGCGGCCATCCGCGCGGCGGCTACCGGGACGGCGTGGGCGACGGCCACCGTAACGACCCTGCGCACGCGGTTGTTGAAAATTGGGGCCAAACTCGTGGAGACCTGCCGACACATCTGGTGGCACCTGCCGACGAGTTGTCCGGTGCAGGCGGAGTGGGCTCTCATCTACGCGCGTCTCTGCTGACCACGCGACAAGCGGGACGTGACCGGGAGCAGGAGAAGACCGAGCGGTGGTGCCGAGGTAACGACACACCCAGGGCACGCTTGGAATATGCAAGCATACGTTTGGAGACGGAAGGACAGGGCACAACGGTCTCTCTGTGGGGTGGTTTCCGCTCCACAGAGAGAGCAATAGGTGACAGATTGGCGTGGGTTCCAGGAAGAGAGACCGCCTGGAACCTGTTCTTAAATGGTTCATGAATAATCCGGGCTAGAGGCATACAAGCAGTTGGGCCAGGCGATGGTGCCGGCGGTGATCCGAGAGGTATCCCGCGAGGACGCCATGCTGATGAGCCTGGTGGAGAACATCGCCCGCTGCAGGCCGCGGACGATGGACCAGGTGCGGATGTTAGCCGCGCTACGCGAGAAGGGGTACAGCCAGGCTGAGATCGGCGCGAAAGTCGGCATGGCGTCCCCGACGGTCAGCGAGTTGCTGCTCCTGCTGGACAACGGCGAGGAGCGGTTGATCAGCGCCGTCGAGCGCGGGGCGCTGCCGTTATGGGCGGCCATCATCATCGCCCGGAGCGAGGACAAGGAGGCGCAACTCGCGCTGGCGGAAGCCTACGAGCAGGGCAAGCTGTCCGGGAAGGACTTACAGCGGGCGCGCGCCATCGCAAACACCCGCAAAGGCTTCGGCAAAACGGCGGCGCCCGGCCAGCACAATTCTTCCGGCGTCACCAGCGAGAGCGTGGTGCGCGCCTTCCGGCGGGAGCAGGAGCGCCAGCGCGAGGCGATCAAAAAGGCGGAACTCTGCGAGAAGCGCCTGGCCTTCGCCACCGGCGCCCTGCGGCACCTCTGCCGCGATGAGCACTTCGTCAACCTGCTGCGCGCCGAGGGGCTTGACACGCTTCCCCAATACCTGGCAGAGCAGATCAATATAGGAGCCGCCGATGAGCAACACTGAGGTCACGCTGGGTTTCCACATGGAGGGGAAGGCGTTGCCAGTCGCCGCCATCCTCCCCAGCCGCATGGTTGGCAAGGAGCAAAAGCAGGGGGCGAAATACGCCGCGGTGCTGGCGTCGATGCGAGAGGTTGGACTGATCGAGCCGCCGGTGGTTTTCCCCATCGTCGGCGCGTCTGGCGGCCAGTACCTGCTGCTGGACGGACACCTCCGCGTGGAGGCGCTCAAGGACCTGGGCGCGGAGGAGGTGTTCTGCCTGATCTCCACCGACGACGAGGGCTACACCTATAACCACAAGGTCAACCGGTTAGTGCCGATTCAGGAGCACTTCATGATCACTCGCGCGCTGGAGCGCGGGGTGACCGAGGAGCGCATAGCCAGCGCACTCAAGGTGGATGTGCAAAACATCCGCCTCAAGCGGAACATGCTCAATGGTATCTGCCCTGAGGCAGTCGAACTTCTCAAGGACAAACCCATCAGCGTTGCGCCCCTGGGGCTCCTGCGCCGGGTCAAGTCGGCGCGGCAGATTGAGATCGCCGAGATGCTGAACCTGGTGGGCAACTATGGGTGCCCCTACATCCAGGCGCTGATCGCTGCCACGCCGCAGGAACTGCTCACCGTCCATGTGACGAAGAAGCCGAAGGCCATATTGTCACCGGAGAGCGTCGCCCAGATGCAGCGGGAGATGGAAGCGCTGCAAGGCGAGCTTCGGCGGCACGAAGATTCCTACGGAGAGAATTTTCTCAACCTGGTCATCGTCCGCGGCTACCTGGCCAAGCTGGTGGACAACACACGGGTGGAGCGCTACCTGTCGACACACCACGAAGACTATATATCAGGCTTCCAGAAAGTCATCACATCGGCCTCGCTCGATGAATGAATGATTCACCCCCGCCGCTGGTCTTGCGTCCAGTCGTGAGACGTGGCCCATGCTTCGAATTCCTGACGTGTCATCGTTGTCGATCCTTTCTGCGTGACGCACCGGTATATATGGCGTCGGAGATGGTAGTCAAACCTTTGAAGGTGAACGGCACACGCTGGAGTGTCCATGTGTGCGTATTGACCACCAGCCCTTCCCCGTGCGCCAGTGGCAAGGGCTCCCATCCCGCTTCGCCAGCGAGTGCCCGGTCGAGGATGCGGGCTTCGGATGCATAAAGTAGCACGCGGGTGCGCGGCTGAATGCGGACTTCCAGCGGCATGTTGCCCTTGAGCAATATTATTTCTTCCGGACGGGTGGTGGCCATTAGCGTGATACTCATGCGGCCGTCCAGATGCGAGAAGTCGTCCAGGACGGCCTTCAGGTCGATACCAGTGGTCCCGGCATGGCGTTGAGCGATGCGGGCTAATAATTCACTATCCACCTGCGCGGTGCGTGGCAACCGGAGACGCTCAAAATGACGTTGGATGCCGTCCAGTGTTCCATTATGGCAAGTCAATACCGTGCCATCGTCGCCAACCGGAAGGCACAGCGGATGATTGTTGGCCGGGTTTATTACGCTGCCGTGCGATGGCCAGCGCGTATGTCCCATGAGATAGGTGATCTGCCGATCCACGCCCAGCAGCCAGTCAATATATGCGCCGGACTGCACAAACTGGCGCGCCGGGAGCGGTTCCTTGGCCACCTGCATGGTGCCATCCTCCTTCACCCAGGCGACGCCGGTGGCATGTGGGCCACGGTGTTCAGACAGCAATAGCAGACGGGTGAAGACATCGGTCAACGCCTCAATGTCTTTCATACGGCGGTTTTGCCGGTGCCCCGCGAGTAATCCAACGAGACCGCACATCATTGGCCTCCTTGCTCGACGATCACGCCAGCAAACAGCAGACGCGCATACTCGCTCCTATGATCACGCACCCAATTGGCCGCTTCGTCATAACCCATCATCTCGGCTAATTCGATCACACGGGGCCTATCGAACATGTTTCTAACGCCTGACTGCCGGACGGCTTCCAGGCCTTCATAGACTGCGGCGGGAACTGATACGGGTTGTTTCTCCATGGTGGTCTCCTCTCGTTAGTACGAGGGCTGAAGCATCTCAGCTCCAGCCCCGATGGTCGCTTCGGCTTTCTTCGTGGTTCGCGTGGGACGTTGGCTTTTGCCCCATTTGAATGCCGAGTCGCCGGGAATCCGACTCAATAAATGCTTGCGGACCGACTTGAAGCGGTCGCCATTCAATCCAAGGGCGCTGATAAGCAGCACACGCATGTCGTAGCGGCCTGAGGCGGGATCGAAGGTGCGCTTTTTCGCGCTGGCGGCTTTGCTGTTGATGGCTTTTGCCAGCAGCGCCATGCAGAAGATAATTGCGGCCCGAACCTCGCCGGCGTGCAATGAGCCTTGCCAGCATCGAATCTCGACAGCCGACCTGACAAACCAACCATTTAAATTGATGGCACAGTATCTTGACTGATCGTAGCGTTGGGGATGCTCGGCGTAGCGGCCATACCACTGCGTGTTCAGTTGTTTGAAAGTCCTGGGCGGGTTGGCACAGATACGCCGGATAAATTCGGGGTTGAGCGGTTTGCAGTAGCGGGCCTTGCGGACGTCGCTCACCCCGAGTGCGGCGTAGATGATCTCCTCCTGCTTGTAGACCATTTTGCAGAGGTTCGCGAGCGCTTTCGGAGTGACGTGCTCGCTCGACACGTGCACGTGCAAACCAGCGTCAGCTCCAGCTCTGGCCCCAGCGCGCCGCACAGCGCGGATGATTTCCTGGAGCTGAGGGATATCGTCATAGCCCAGGATAGGGGAAACAATTTCCGCCCGCTTTTCCGGCGGCGCACTCGTCAGACTGCTGTCCGCCACCACGTTCCACACCAGCCCACGTGCGTCGGTTATGCGGTATGGGTCGTAACACGAGGGGGTGCCGATGTGCTCGACGGTTCCCCCGACGACCGTGCGGATCGCCTCTGCCACCTCGCGCCGGGTGAGCATAGTGGTTTCTACCTCTACGCCGATTTTGATTTCTTCCAGGGTTACCATGGTTGCCTCCGATATTGATCTCGGAACACGCGGTTCGTGTTCCGACCCAATGAATGGCTCTGTGAGGCCGATGCAGTCAAGTGTTTGCGTGCAGATTCTTTGCACTTGACTGACTAGGCATGAAAGAGCGTGAATGCACGTGGTAGGAGGACTGTATGGCACGAGTAATGGCATTACCGGACACGTGGGAGACCTGGCTGATCGGCTTCCAGGCGGCACAGCAGGCGCAGGGGCGGTCGGAAAAGACACGGGTGGCGTATGGGCGGGAATTGCGTTTGTTGGCTGGGGTGCTCCTGCGGCAGACGCCGACCCAGCAACCCGCAGAGGTTACGGCCAATCACCTATTGACCGCGCTGGCCGATACCGCGATTCTGCATACGTGTCGCGGCACGCCGCGTTCACCGGCGGCGTTGCATCGTCTGAAGGCGGCGACGCAACGGTTCTTTGCCTGGGCGTATCAGATCGGTCGGCTGTGCGAGAATCCCGCCTTACAGCTACAGACGCAACGGCTCCATCGGAAGCCGCCAGCTTTCCTGACCGATGCCGAGATCACCCGCCTGCGTAAAGTGCTACAGGGGCGCACCGGCGATGTCGTCCAGCGGGATCGCCTCATCCTGGAAGTGTTCCTGGGCACCGGTATTCGCCTGCAGGAACTGGTCGATCTGAAGATCGAGGATGTTGACCTGGAGGCCAAACACCTGCATATCCGCTCGGCGAAAGGTGGCGTGCCGCAGGTGAAATTTCTCCATACGCGTCTGCGTGGATTATTGCGGACTTACCTCAAATGGCGGCTACGCCAGGGGACCGAGTGCTGCCCAGCGCTATTCATCAGCCAGCGCGGCACGCGCCTCTCCCCACGGCAGATTGCCTACCGGCTGGAGTATTGGCTGCGCGAGGCCGGCATTGACAAACCGTTGACGCCACACAGCCTGCGCCACACCTTTGCCACGCGGCTGTATGCGCGGACGAATGATTTATTGGTCGTGCAACGGGCGCTTGGGCACCGGCAGATTGCCACGACGGAAATTTATACACACCTGGTGGACGGGACATTGGAAGAGGCGCTGGAGCGGTTATAATTGGCTTGACAGGCTTGACCTTCTATTGACAAATTATCCTTCATCTGGCAATATCATGTCGGTAAAGTAACGATTTTCGTAATTTAGAGAGCATGAAATTGCAGACAGCTCGTCAATTCATCCTGGACCGCCTGCAACGTGGGTACTACACCTTCACGCGGACTGACATTGATCAGGTCCTCGGGAGTGGTGATGCCACGCGTATGGCCCTTCAACGTTTGCGGCAACAGGGATGGATATTTTCACCCGCAAAAGGATTCTACATCATCATCGACCCACAGCACCAGGGGACAGGATACCTCCCGGTCGAATGGTTCATTGAGGAATGGATGCAATTTGCCGGCGGTGGCTATTACATCGGCCTCTTATCAGCGGCCATGTTACACGGGGCAGCACATCACAAGCCGCAGGTTACCCAGGTGGTGTGTGACCATCGAAGAGCCAATCTCCGCAAAGGAGCCTATCGCGTCGACTTCTACTTTAAGCAGCAAATCGTCTCACTGATGTGGGAACAGCGCAAATCCCCTGCCGGATATTACCGGATCAGCACTCCGGAGATGACCGCGTATGATCTCTTGCGCTACCCGAAGGCATGTCCCTCCCTCGATCTGGCCGCCACCATTCTGGCAGAACTCGGTGAGCGTGTTGATGCGGAACGGTTGGCACGGTTGGCTGAGCTGGACACCGACACCTCGGTGTTGCAACGACTCGGCTGGTTGTTGGAGGCCACGGGGTGGGAAGAGAAATCCGGCCCTCTGGCACGGTGCCTGCAAGAGCGACGCCGCGTGTGGCAACCCCTCCGCACGGATGCCCCTCGCGAAGGGGAGCGGAATGCGCGCTGGCATATTCTCGTGAATGCCGAGGTTGAGGTGGATGTATGATTCCGCTGGCCTTTATCACCGAGTGGCAACAAGTCGCGCCGTGGCGCGATCCGATCATGGTAGAGCAGGATTTGATCATCAGTCGTGCGCTGCTCGATCTGTTTCGCCAGGACGCACTCCGCGAGCAATTAGCCTTCCGTGGGGGCACCGCGTTGTACAAACTCTGCTTGATGCCCGCGGCGCGCTATTCCGAAGACATTGACCTGGTGCAAATCACCGCCGGCCCGATCAAAGAGACGGTGCGGCTGATCCGCGAAGTACTGGACTCCTGGCTGGGCCAGCCCACCTACAAGGCAACACAACAATCCGTGAAACTACTGTACCGGTATGAGCCAGAGACAGCACCCGATAGTCCGCAGCGGATGAAAATCGAGATCAACACACGCGAGCATGTCGCACAGACCGTGCTGGTGCCTCGGCCATTTACCGTGGACTCGCGGTGGGTGCAGGATAGCGTATCCATTACCAGTTTTACCCTGGAAGAACTGCTCGGTACCAAACTGCGCGCCCTCTATCAACGCAAGAAAGGGCGCGATCTCTTTGATCTCGATTATGCACTCACCCAGACAACGCTGAATGAGGCCAGTGTCGTCGATACGTGCGTGGCCTATCTGGCGGCGCAGGGAAACCGTGTCTCCACCAAGGAATTCTTGCTGAACCTCCATGCCAAGCAGATTGACCGCGAATTCCGTGAGGATATTAGGTCTTTGCTCCGGGATGGCATCGTCTTTGATATCGATGAAGCGGTCGAGCGGGTCGACCATCACTTGATCCAACATCTCGATGCATCATGGGAACGATCTCTGTTGGCGCTCACATAGCTCGCGGGACCGACGCGAGAGATTCAACCCCAAGTGGTGCGCCTCATGACCACTTTGCGGCATCGAGCAATTTGATGAAGTTGCGTTTCCGCTTGTATTCCGCACGCAGGGCGGTGACATAGCGAAGGAAATCTTCCTGCCGCCCCAGGCGGATGAAGATGGCCCGGCACTTCTGCAACAACCCCATCGCCCGCGCATACGCGTCGTTATTCGTCTGGTCGAGGGTTGGGGTGATCTGGCGTTGATACACCAGCAAGGCGTCTTCCGGATAGTCGACCACGCGTTTATCCGCCAGTTGCAGCCAGAGGTCAGCAGAGCACCCGCCGGTCACGGCTTCCTGCCAGGCCTCCTCCAGCTTTCCTTCCCACAGCAGGATGCGCACCAATTCGGAGTGGCCGATATTGGGTGTCCAGGGAGAACTTCGCGCGGTATTCGCGCTCGCCACTTGCTCACGGAGCAGCGCCCAGGCGCGTTCGCGCCACTGCGGCCATTGCGCGATGCGTGCGGCATGATCTTCCAGTTGTTGGTAGGCGGGGAGGGCGGGGGATTCCGTGAAGGCTTGCCAGACGATGGCCATCGCCTCGTCGTGCCGGTCGCGCCGATGGTATTCCTCGATGAGGAATTGCCGCAAGCGCGCGTCGGTGCGTTCTGGGAAGGCTTGCCGGCCGCGTTCCGCCCACGCCAGCGCGTCGTCATGCCGACCGGCATCCTGGTACAGTTGGGCGATTTGGTAAAATGCATAGGCGTGCGAGAGGTCGCGACTTTTCACGGCGACCACCGCGTCGACATCACCCGACGCCCGCGCGAGCGACTCCATCATATTGGTGATGCGCCAGCGTTTTCCGTACCGGTTGGCGTCGGATTGCCCGGGAGCCAGCGCGGGCAGACGCGCCCACTCGGCTTCCACCAATGCGCGAACGGTTGCCAAGCCGTCATCGCCCAGTAATTCCGCATAGACCGCCGCCGATCCGCTGAACTCTACGTAATCATTCTCCAATTCCCAGGTGAAGAGCTGGTGCGCCAGCGCATCGGGGTCCGGGTGCACGGCTTCACACGCCCGATAATGCAGTTCCTGGAGGCGTTCAATTTCACTCCCCAAATAGCCATCGGAATCATCCACCTGCCCCACAGATTGATCCAGCGTCCGCACGGCATATTCGATCAACGCCAGCGCCTCTTCGCCATGCCCGTCCTGCAGCAGTTCCTCCAGCGAATCCAACACGCGCGAGACGTCGGACGCATAATCCGCCGTACCGCCGTAATCGAGAAAATCCCGCAGGGCGACGGCGCGGTCAATCGCTTTACGATACGTTGGCAGGTCGATACCCTGCGCGGAGGCACGCGCAACACGGAGAAGCATTTGCTCACGCAAGTCGGGGTCGTGATGCACCTGCGTCATCATGAGTTCCACCAGGGTCTCAGGCGTTAAGGTGCGCAGATACGCGCGCACATCCTCCAGCGTGACGGCAGGCGAGGCCGAAGGCGATCCCTGGTGCGGCGCTATGTTCTTCCGTTGGTCGAGCCAGGTCAGCCCCACGGCCACGCAGTGCTTGCAACACGCGCCGTCCATGCCGACCGGGCAGTCGCACTCACACGCCAATGCGCCATCCTCGACCCACAGTTCGACATGGTATTCCCGCGTGCCGCACACTTCGGCGACCAGGCACTCCCCGTCCTCAGTCAACCCTTCGACGCGCTGGTCGGCCGCATACGCCTCACCACGGGAAAACGAGCGTTCCCCGGCCAGTGCCCGCAACGTCTCACGCGTCAATATCGATGCCAAATGCTCGCTGCTCAACAATCATCCTCCCGTATCATGACGCTCATTATACGGCATCGCGTTCTCGCCGAACAATTACCGCGGGGGAAACTCTACGGGTAACCTCGCGATGAACGCGAAACATTGGTCGTGTTCGTTAGGGTATGCGGCTCATGTCACGCTGCGTCATTGAGATCGGCGGCATGCTTGGTCCACGCGCAAGGGGGGTATACTCCCGGCGTATTATTATATATATAGATGGGCGTATACCCCACTTGTGCCTGGTCCAAAATCGGCGTCATGCCGCCACACCGCACTTTTCCTGCACCAATGCCGTCTTCTCGGGGAGCGTGAGGGTCCGCCACCAATCGCCGAATGCCTGCTCGGCAAGCCATTCCGGGGTATGCTCTTCATCGACCATCCGCCAGTACTCCTCCTCAGTCAGGTGGGCAACCGCCTTGAGCGTGACCGTGTGCCACAATGGTTCCAGCCGGTCGAGTTCTTGCTGCACGAGTTGCTCATCTTCCATCAGTCGTGGCAGGGCCGCGGCATAGTCCGCCACTTCCTGTGGCAATAACACGCGTCGTCCGGCATGGACATCGCCGAACCGGGCAACGGCCAGCATGCGCTGCGCCGCCCACAGGTCGGTCTCCTCCCAATACTCCACCGCGCCCGGGTAGCGTTGAAAGCCCCGCTGATAGACCCCGTAGAGGGGATAGTCCTGTTCATCCTGCGATTGCGGCAGGCAAAACGGACGTGGCACCGTCATCTTCAAAGCCTGGAGCACCTGGGGATAGTATTTCTGCACGGTTTTCTTGCTGCCGCCGCACTCCCGGTGCAGCCCGTTGATGGACAGGCGTTTGTTCTCCGCCAGCATGCGCCGCGCCGTGGCCAGCAACTGATCCAGCGTGGCTTCGGCACGCTGCGCATTCACCCGCGCGCCGGCTTCCTGGAACGCGGTGCGCTTGGCGCGGTACGCCGCATCGGCATCCTCCACCGCCCAGGCTTCCAGCGTGGTCATCGCATCAATACGCAGATCGCGCGGCGCCTCGCCGGTGAACAAATAGATGGACAGGGGATGCGGTCGCGGATTCGCCGGGCGTACGCGTCCCACCCCCTGGGTGAATGACGCGGCATAGCTGTTGAGCACTCGGTCACAGGCATCAGCATCCACGGGATAGCGCACCTTGCGCACCCAGGCGCGCCCCTCCGTATCGCGATATCCCACATACGGGGTTGGGATCGGCGCCTTGGCGAAATGCTCATACCCATCCGGCAGCGGGTCACGGTTGCCGGTACACACGCGCGCCGCCACCGTTTGGCGAATCAGATCCGCGTCGGCTCCGCGCGGATGCCCGATGCCGATAAATAGGTCGCAGTCGCGATACCGATTGCTGCCGGCCATATCCGCCGCGCCCCAGTAGGTGACCAGGGCGTGCGGGGGGAAGCGGTCCCGCCAGTGCTCCCGCAACGACTTTTCACAGACGATCAGGGGACGGGTCGCCTGCGCGCAGAGTCGATGGATCACCCGCGCGAGCGTCGCGTCGCGGTCCGGGTCGCTGATAATCTGCTGCGTATGATAGTGCATATCCGTGAAGATCGTCGTATAGCACTGCGTCTGTACCGGCAACTCGTAGACGCGCAACTGGTCGTGCCACAAGCGCTGCAGCGTCGGCGTATGGGCGGTGGCGTCGAGGAAGACAACGACGCACTGCTGCAGACTGCGCAGCAACTCCTCGCGAACGAGGGTGAGGTGAATCTGTGCCGGTTCCTGTCCCATTGCGGGCAGCACCCAGCATTGCGTATCGCGCGCCGTCCCGCGCCGGCATTCCTCGGCGAGGAGATTGACCAACGTGCGCAAGATGAGCAACGGCGCCTCCCGCCGCTGCCAGACGGTGGACGCGTCAGCCTGATCGAATTTCGTCGCAATGCCCCACCGGTCGCAGGGGAAACGCTGCCAGAGCCGTTCGACCAGTTCGTCCAGGTCTGGGGCCAGGCGGCGCAACAGCGGGATGAGCGGTGTCCCCTCCGCAGGAATCGTCACCCCTTCCGCTTTCCCGGTGATCAATGCCTGTTTGAGCAGCGAGAGCACCGGCTTTAACACGTCCCATAATGCTGGGTCTTTCTCCTGCCGATCTTCCCACTGCGCGATATCGGCGGCGGTGATGTCGCATGTGGCAAAGAACATCTCCACGGCTTTTTCATCGACCACCACGAGGTCAAATCCCTCAATCAACTCTCCCCCGAACTGGAACGATTGCTGGGTGCCAACCAGCACGCGCGCCGTCTGGTACTGCTCCCGTTGCGTCAGGTAGGGACAGGGCGTCGCCAGATCGTCAGGGGCTTTCTTCGCTTGCTCCTCCGGCGGCAACCGCTCCCAGGCACGTTTCGCGGCTTTCAGGGCGTCCGCCTGACACCGGTCGCAGATCGTCTCTTTGACCGGTTGCCGCCGTCCAGCCAGGAATTGCGCCAGCGCGAATTGGCGGCAATAGCCCGGATCTTTTTCTTTCGGAGCGCGAGCATGCGCCTTCGCGACCCCCTCGATCAGCACGCGGCGGCGGGATGAGGTGACGGTGAGATATTCCTTGACCATTTCATCGCGGTTGTGCTTGCTATCCGTTAACCAGGCCACGCGCAACGGTGCACCGGCACCGACGATAGCACCCTTCGCGATGTCGGCAACCATGTGCGCCAGTTCCCGGCTTTTCCCCACGCCGGTGCCCGCACGGATCAGCACGGCCGTCGGTTGCCGGTGGACCACTGCCGGCAGGATTTCTTCGCGGACGATTTCACGCAGCTTTTCGCGGGCGTCCTCCAGCGGGAAGCCCTCCGGCAATGTCGGCCCCGGGGCATCGGTCGGCATCACATAGCTATCCGCGGCCCGCCAGGATGAGGCGTTGGGCACGGTCGGGCGCAGGATGCCGGTGATCTCCTCGGCCCGCCGAAACGCCTCGCCGATGGTCTGCGCCTGCCCCAATTCGATCATCATATCAAATATCGATAGGCTGGCATCGCGGCGATGACTGAAAAAGACGCCGGTATGCACGCAGACGCCGGCGCTCGGATGGCGGTCGCCGGTGGGCGACGCAGGGTCGCGACATTCCAGCCAGCCATTGCGCTGCTTGCCGGTCAGATAAGGACCATACACCGCCTTGATGAGTTGGCGATCTCCCTGTACGCGACTGCGCCAGGTGTCACGCTCGCGAGACGTGTCGCCTGTGGGTGTCGTCCGTAGAGTACGGGGAGGCGCGGAGGCCGCGGATACTGGAGTGGTCGCAGCCGTACTCTCAACGGAAGGAGGAGGTGGCGGCAGCGTCGCCAGCAGGTCAGCCACCTGCGCCGGGGTGATGCGTTGAAAAACGCCGCCGTCCGGCAGGACGATCTCTGCCTCGGACTCCGGATCGATAAAGACATTACAGTCCGCACGCGAGTGGGCCCACCAGGGCAGATGGATGAGCGACCCGTGCTGCCCGGTGCGGTCCAGCGGGTTGATCTCCACCCGCGCCCGCTCGTCATCATCGATGCGGAGGACATGATCCATGATGCGCCGTGCGTCGGCGGACGAGATGGGATGCTGAAAGAACACGTACAGGTGATACCCGGCCCCGCTGTTGCTGCGCACGAGATACGCTGGCCAGCCAAGTGCTCGCAAGGCGGCGAGGGTGTCGCGGGCGGCCCCCAGCGGATCGCACAACGGGTCGCCATGCCCGGGGCCGCCATCAAAATCCATCACGCCCAGACGTGTGGTCCGCGTCACCGCATCTTCCGTCTCGATGGCGAGTCGGTGGTGTTTCACGTAATACTTCATCAACCGGATATCCGGGTCGCTGTCCGGCCCCTGGATGCGTATGCCGGCTGGCGGCGTGGTGTAGACCCCGGAGGTGAAGCCGAGTAGCACCGGCGGCACATCTTCGGCGAGCACGGGATAGTACCGTCGTGATCCGTCGGGCAGGTCCGTCCGCATCTTCACGCGCCCATGCACGAATTCGCGCAGCAAGCAGTCGGCGCGCAGTAACGCCAACCGATAATGCGGCTGGCGTAATCGACCGATGGCGCGATAGGACAGGTCGACTGGCCGCTCGTGTTTCTGCGTCATTTGTGGTATACTACTCATGGTTAGAAGACCTTCCGCCGTCAGGCACGGCACCCAGACACCGGTTCCCCCGCCAGGGAGCCGGTGTTGTCATTTGGTGCACATTGCAGAGAATAGGCATTCTTTGCAATGTCCAGGGACTTTCGCCGCCGATTCACGCGTGCGGCTCCGGCGTCTCCCCGGTATTCTCTGCAATGTTTCTGCGCTTTTTAATCTCCGCGAGCCACCGCAGTTGCCAAGCGCGTTGTTCCTCCGGTCCCCACTGACCCATTGGCTGTGCCTGTTTCGGCTTGCGCGGTCGGATCATCTTGTTGAGATGGGTGCGAATCGCCCGACCGGCCCGCTCGATAGCCGGCCCATGCCCCGCGCGGATCGCCCGAAAGAGAAACAGCCAGTAGATTACCAGCATGTCGATGCGTTCGCCCTCCTCGGGGTATTGCTCCCGCATGCTCGCCACCAGTTCTTGCCATTCCGCCACCAGCACGCGCTCCTCGGCATTCATAATGCGCGCCGCATATAACCCATGCTTCATTGCCCCCAGGCGATGGTGTCGCCGTCCAGCCGATGAAGCTGCTGGGGGACCGTCCTGCGACCGTCGCCAGCACTCCAGCCAATACTGTTCCTGTCGATTGAGCATACCGCACCTCATCCGCAGACGCGCTGCAAAAAATTCCGGCGTCACGACATATAGAGAAATAGCGGTGAATCTGGATGCGCCGATGATTTCGCGGACAGATTTACACTCCGCTCCGAATATAGACTTATAGGGACTGTCGCGCGGCCCTGCCGCTTCTGGAGATTTACCCGCGGGGAGAGGGAGGCTTTTCGCCACCTTCGCTATGGGCTCCCTGCGGCGCATCACCCATGATCGTGCCCGCATGCGCGGTGATCCCCGTTGCCTCCTGGAAACGGCGCAGGACACCACAGACGTGCCGGGGCGTGATGCCCAGGATGCGGGCGATCTCGCAGTTGCGATAGCCCTGCTCTTTCATCGCCCGCACGCGGAGGGCCGTCCGCTCCCGCGTCTGGGCGAGATCGGTGGGGATGTAGAGCAGGCCGGTGGCATACTGCCGGATTTCCTTGACCAGGCGGGCGGGCAGTACCT
>Ga0118677_10000634_pt2 | contig 72261 bp, 74 predicted proteins | sample AliMusrvi5mmetaG_FD_86154 | JGI IMG/M metagenome (GOLD analysis project Ga0118677, IMG submission 86154) | reverse complement strand
GCCGCAAATTCGGGATACCTTGCTGACCCAACCGTTCGCACTCCGAGGAACCAGCGAACTCAACGGTCTTGGGCTGAGCATCGTCAAATCGATTCTGGCCCTGCACCAGGGACGCGTGGAGTTCACCTCTGAACCGGGGAAGACCGTCTTCCTGGTATTCTTGCCTGCGAGATCGTGAAATCGACCTCGGGATTCGGTCGTCATTAGTGAGCGTGCTGAAAGACCCGAGGTGCTACAGGTTCGATTAAGGATGATTTGGCGCAACTGTTTCGTAGGGTGGTTTTTAATGTGGCCATTAGCAATCGAGATGATCACTTAAGAAATCATGGCTTTATCTTATTGCCAAATGGTTGGCGCCTGTCCCCCGCCTTTGATCTAAATCCGAATATTGATAAAGCGGAGCATGCCCTTAATTTGGATATGGGTGATAACCGTGCCAATATGGATAGTGTCATTGCAACTGCTCAGTATTACGAATTAAGTGCAGATCAAGCAGACCAAATTGTGGATGAAATATTGCGTGTTACTCGCCAGTGGGAGAGCATTGCAAATCAGCTTGCCATCTCACGAGCAGATATCGAATTAATGAGAGCGGCGTTTCTGATCTAAAAGAAAAAACGTGTACACGATTTTTCAAATTAATAATTGCGTGATTCGAAGGTTTGATTGCGAGTGATAAAAAAGAAAATTAAAGCGTGTACACGTATTTGAAAAATCTTTTCTGACTGGCAATCGTCTTCTGAAATCCGAAAATGCAATCCAATATTTTATATTTTTTTAAAAGCAAAAAGTCACTTTTTGAGTCCAGCTTTCCTTCTGAAATCAAAAAATAGGATCAAATAATTTAATTTTTTTGGACTTTAAAAGTTACAGTTTTTAAATTGCTGACTTTGCCATGGGTCTATATGGTATGTGGCTTATAAGGTGATACTTAGGCTCGCTATGCGGTAGTATCGGCCCTTACAAATCAAACTTGCAGGAGTCAATAGCCTTGTATATAATGCTATATATAATACTGTTTAGGAGCTGATCATGGGTGCTGTTGTCGCAAATGACTTAAAGACCAAGGGCATTAAAGCGATCGAAGATGCTTTGGTCGGTCAGCTTGAGGCGCCCGTATCCGTGCGCGGGCAGGTGAAGTATGTGGTGATGAGCCAACAGCAGTACCAATATTTGCGTGAGTGTGAGCTTGAGGCTGCACTAGCCGAATCCAAAATGGATTTAGCTGGCGGGCGCTTTGTTAAAGAAACCGTGGCTCAGCATATTAAGCGCTTAAAGCAAATCAACAAGTCCGCACAATGACTTGGCAGTTCATTTTTACTGAGCAATACAACCGGCGCGCCGCTAAATTTCTAAAGCGCCACCCAGATGTGGAAACGCAATACGCCAAAACATTGGAGTTGCTAGAACTGAATCCACATCACCCCTCTCTTCGCCTTCATAGCTTGTCGGGAAGGCTTGATGGATTACAAAGTATTTCGATCAACCTGAAATACCGCATCACCATTGAGATGATTATTACTGAGAGTGAGATCGTTTTAATCAATGTTGGAGATCATGACGCAGTGTATTGATTGAATGGCCCTACAGCTAATACCCAACTCTCGCATTAATCCAAAGACTCGCTATGGGGTATTAGCCGTCGTGAATACTATTCAGGGCAAATGCATTTGGGCGTTTTAAACTGCACAATTCTTTTATATAACCAAACATAAAAAATTAAAAATATCAGGCTAGACCCCATCAGGATCGGAGTTGATTGCCACCACAGAACAGCAGGGGTAATGCTGATTGCTGCGAGCACCCAAAGGTAGGGGGCTGTTTTCGCATTAGCAGAGAACAGATTTTGGCTTTGATGATGGGGTGCTAGGATGCGACGGTAAATCAGGGTATGAAAATGAATGCCATCTGGCAGTCCAGGATTTTTATCTTGATGCATTTTTCTACGATAGATCGTAAAGAGCGTTTCTACAATGGGATAGCCATTAATTAGTAGGGCAAACCAGGCTGAGACCTCTTGGTGCCTGTAAGTAAGCAAGACGCTTAAACAGGCAATCCAAAATCCAATAAGGTATGCGCCACCATCACCAAGGAAAATCAAGCCAAGTGGATAGTTCCAGATAAAAAATCCCAAAATGGCGCTGGCCAAAATAAGACTTAAATAAATAATCAATGGATCTGCTAAGACAAGGCCGACATAGGCAATAGCTAACAGGGTGATGATGCCAACCATGCTCGCTAAGCCATTAAAACCATCAATAATATTGTAAGCATTCGCCAGTCCGGTAATTGCAAAGATGGTTAATAGGGCGCCCACTCCTGGAATGACAAAAATCATATCTAAATACGGAATATCTAATCGACTAATAGGGGCTTGTAAAAGATATACAAAAAGTCCCGAAGCTATTGCTGTAAATAATAATCGGTGACGAACACTAATTTTTTTAGTTAAATCTTCCGTAAGACCAATGGCAAATGTAGGAATTGCGCTAAGACAAAGAACAATCGGAATACTGGAATCTGGACTATTTTTTAGTTTGAAGAGAATGCCAATAAATAAGCCAACGGCAATGCTGATGCCACCTATTCTAGGCACGGCAGTTGTATGAAACTTTTGGGGTCCCAAGAGATCTGAGTCTGCTGAAAAACGAGCATGCAAGTGCTTGGAGCGAATAATGAGTAGAGTCGCAATAAATGATGAAAAGAAGGCGGCTAATATACTGGACATCTTTTAATTATAGATTCTAAATACATTTTGATTGGCCTATTTTGCAGCTATCTTTAAAGCAATCTCATCGCTGATGGGGTATTAACTGAGCACTATGGGCCTAAGGAACTAAGCTCAAGAATAGGTATTCAAAGAAAATAATCAAATGCACCACCCCCTGTAATAGGGTGGTTCTACCAATCGCCAAGGTCAGCGCTCCAATAAAACAGGATAGGTACATCAGTACCATATTAAGATCGCTAATTCCTAGGCTCAGCGGTAGATTAAAGTAAATTGCAATCGCCGCTACCGTTGGAATGGTTAAGCCAATACTGGCTAGAGCTGAACCCAGAGCTAAGTTCAAACTACTTTGTAAGCGATTGGCTTTTGCAGCCCTCACTGCGGCAAAGCCCTCGGGCAACAAGACTAGCAGGGCAATCGCAATGCCCACAATTGTTTTAGGAGCTCCCGCAGCCGCTACTCCTGCTTCAATGGCGGGACTGAGGGCCTCAGCTAAACCCACAACGGTCACTAAGGAAATCAAGAGTAGTACGCAGCTCGCTGCAGTTTTAAGATTACTCGGCTTTTCTGCATGGGCATCGCAATCACTTATCTTGGCATCTACTTTAGGTAAGTAGTAGTCGCGATGAGTGATGGTTTGGAAGAATAAAAAGGCGGCATATAAAGCAAAAGAGGAGATGCCGGCAAAGGCAAGTTGGCCTTTAGTGAAGTCTGGCCCTGGTGTGCTGATGGTAACAATAGGCATCACTAAAATAAAAGTTGCTAAGGCAGTGAGTACGGCAAGTGCTGAGTTGGTGCCTTCATTGCGAAAAGTCATTTCATGATGCTTAAGCCCGCCCATAAAAATACACAGGCCAATCACACCATTAATGACAATCATGACGGTAGCAAAGACGGCATCACGCGCAATAAATTCAGACCCTTCATGACCTGAGAGCATCATCGCAATAATTAATGAAACTTCAATAATAGTGACGCTAATGGAGAGTACCAAGGTGCCAAAGGGCTCGCCTGTTCTATGGGCAATGACTTCAGCATGGTGCACGGCAGATAGAACCGCCCCAATCAGGATGGCTGCGAGCAGCACAATAAACCAAGTTTGATTTAATAAGGTGGCCATAGGCGTCTTTAGTTCTTCGCAATCAAGTAAGAGTGGTTCAGTAAGTGTAAGCGACTAATAAAGGGTGCTATAAAATAGTTCAATAGCGTTATTCGATTAAATTATTTCATCATAAGGTGTTCATAGAGTATGAAAGCAATCATTCTGTTTGGTCATGGCGCACGTGATGCTCGCTGGCGCGAGCCCTTTGATCGCTTAGTGGCGCTATGGAGAGCCCAGCATCCCGAGACATTGGTAGAACTTGCTTTCTTAGAAATGATGGAACCAACCCTAGAGCAGGCGATTGCGTCATTGAGCGCTGCAGGTGCTAGTGAAGTAGTAGTGGTGCCCGTCTTCTTTGGCCAAGGGGGCCATTTGCGTAATGATTTTCCAGTGCTGCTGGCTGATTGCCAGGCAAAATTTCCAGCAATCGCTTTAAGCGCTACGCCAGCTGTTGGGGAGGATGATGCGGTCTTGCAGGCTATTATCAACTTTGGCATCCAAGCTTTGGTCTCTTAAAGCTTCCCCGACCATGATTAATGCAGGTGAGGCGCTATCAAACCAGTCATTGGCATCGCCATTGGCTAAATGACCTAAGGTGCTAGACCAATGGCGCTCTCTGGCGGTGCTTACAGCCTCTAAAATATGAACCGGTGTACTCGCATGTTGATTGGGGCTGCTACTGATTAATTGCTTAGCAATATGGACCGCGTCTTTACGACCCATGTAATACACCAAGGTATCAGCGCTAGGATTTTGAATGGGTTGTAATTGACCTTGGGTATTATGCTCAGCCTGAGCTAAAGTAATAAAAGCGACACTGCGAGAGATCCCTCTTAAGGTTAGGGATTGTTCAATAGCTGCTGCACCAGCTAAAGCTGCAGTAATGCCGGGCACCACTTCAAATTTAATGCCAGCGGCCTTAAGTGCTTGGAGTTCTTCATCTGCTCTACCAAAGAGCATGGGATCTCCGCCTTTGAGCCTCACCACAAGGGCATATTTATGCGCCGCGTTAACCAAACGCTTATTAATAAACTGCTGTGCAGAAGAGAGTTTGCCGCAGCGTTTACCTACAGCTACTTTAAGAGCCTGTGGGCACAATGCGAGCATCTCTGGCTCAACTAAAGCATCATGAAAAACAATATCAGCCTTTTCTAAAAGTCTGGCACCGCGCACCGTGATCAGATCAGCTGCGCCAGGTCCAGCACCAACAAGGTAGACCTTGCCAAGGGTTGAGTGATGGGATGGATATTGCATATCGTGCTTAGTTCAGTGTTTGGTTTGGTACTTGGCTCGCTACTTGCTTAGACTTCAAGTAGCGAGCGCTTGCCGCGCCAACTATTCTGAGTGGTCACGCTAAATAAATCAAATTGCTTCATAGCCACATCCAGATTCTGATCCGAACGCAATTCAAAGGCATCAAAGCCACAACGAGCACCTTGTAGTAATTGATCAATTAAGACATCACCAACGGCTCGAATTTCTTGATCAAAACCAAATCGATCGCGTAGTAAAGCGGCGGTACTAAAGCTTCTGCCATCCCTAAAAATCGGAAAGTGCGCCCCCACTACTGGCCATAGTTTTTGTCCTACTTCAATCAAGTCGGCATGTTTCAAAATGTCATCATCGGCTGCAAACCAAACCCCAATCTCGCCCTTGTTGATGCGTTCAATGACATCAAGGTTCTGATGGTGGGTAATCCACCAATGAAAAGGAGCCAGCACTTTACTGAACCCGTGCTCTAGGTCAGGAATGCCACCTTCATCTCGCTCACCATCCCAAACCTGCCAGTCATTTGACGCGACTGTTGGCTGGCCATTTCTAGGGAAGCGAATTATTTGCGTATTCATCATATTTACTCTGCGACTAACTTCTCTGATTGGGCTGCTTTATCTTTGCCGTGCTTGCCATTATTTAGATAGGCCGCCTCTTTAAAAGGCGTCACACCTAAGCGGCGGTAAGCCTCAATAAAGGGCTCGTCACTAGTACGATTTTTTACAAAAGTATTGATAATGCTGGTAATCACGTCTGGGATCTCATTGGCGTAGAAAGAAGGTCCAATGACTTTGCCAATCGAAGCGTCGTTACCTTGTTCTCCGCCGAGCGTAATCTGATACCACTCTTCACCATCCTTATCGACGCCTAATACGCCGATATTGCCTACGTGATGATGTCCGCATGAATTAATGCACCCAGAAATATTTAAAGAAATGTCACCCAAGTCATGTAAGTAATCTAAATCATCAAAACGTTCCTGAATCGCTGCGGCAATCGGCAATGATTTCGCATTGGCCAGGGAGCAAAAATCACCACCAGGACAAGCAATAATGTCAGTCAATAAACCAATATTGGGTAGCACTAGGTTTTGCTTTTTAGCAGCGCGCCAGAGATCGAGTAATTGTGCTTGTTCCACGTCAGCCAGAACCAAGTTCTGCTCATGGGTTACGCGTAATTCACCAAAACTATACTGATCGGATAAATCAGCAATGGCATTCATCTGGACCGTGCTGGCATCGCCAGGGGCGGCAGTGGCATGAGGTTTAAGAGATAGGATCACAGAGGCATAGCCTGGCACTTGATGGCTACGCACATTACGCTCCAACCAGCGTACAAAGCCAATACGTTCATGGCTATCTAATTGCGACTCAAACTGTGTGGCCAACTGGGCATTACTTAATGCGGGTAAAGTTTTGTAAGCGGGTTTAGTGAAATGCTTTGCAACCCGATCCCACTCAGCTTGAGTAAAGTTGTCGTTGCCCTCTTGGATATGAATCCATTCACCTTCTACTTGGCGGGCAAATTCTTCGGGACCTAAGGCTTTCACCAAAATCTTAATCCGAGCTTTGTAAATATTGTCACGTCGACCAAAGCGGTTATAAACCCGCAATAGGGCGGTTAAATAGCTTGGTAGCAATTGCCAAGGCAAGTCTTGCTTAATGGGTGATCCCAAGATCGGCGTGCGACCCATCCCACCGCCAGCGTAGAGGTCGGCAACGAGATCGCCATGGGTATTTTTCTTGAGCTCTATTCCTACGTCATGACATAAAAGAACGGTGCGATCTTCTTTGGCACCATTGATTGCAAACTTGAATTTACGGGGGAGGTAAGCAAACTCAGGGTGTAGGGTGGACCATTGGCGCAGTAGCTCACAAACAGGACGAGGGTCGATATATTCATCTGCTGCCACACCTGCAAAGGCATCGCTAGTGATGTTGCGAATACAGTTGCCTGAAGTTTGAATGGCATGCATTTCAACTTTAGCTAGCTCAGCCAAAATATCAGGAGCTTGCTCTAACTGCACCCAGTTATATTGAATGTTTTGACGGGTAGTAAAGTGCCCATAACCACGATCGTACTTATCTGCAATCAGGGCTAAAGTGCGTAATTGTTTGGCGCTAAAGAGACCGTAAGGAATGGCCACGCGAAGCATATAGGCATGACGCTGGTGATATAGGCCATTTTGCAAACGTAGCGGACGAAACTCTTCTTCGGCTAGCGTACCATTTATGCGTCGCTCAACTTGGTCTTTGAATTGGGAAACCCGTTGATCTACGAGGGTTTGGTCAATCTGGTCATATTTATACATAGCCCTATATTGTCTAGGAATTTGTTTATTACTTCAAATATTCTAATATTGATCCTATATACCCAATTCAATATATAGGATTGTTTAATCCAAAGGATTACAGGCGAAATTCCCGATAATGCCTATATAAATTAGCGATGGAGGCAAAGCCCAGCACCACAATCAGGACTGCAAATAGGTAATCCGTTGTGAGGTAAGTAAAGATCCCGACCCGAATCAAAACCGCTGCGCCAAGAAAGGCGGCAATCGCGCCAAAGACAACCAGTTTGAAATGGGGAATAAAGGCACCCAGAGTGATAGCGACAAATACGAGAAGTAATTCTGAAACCAAGCTATCTGCAGTCATAAAAATACGATTACTGAGTTCTGGATCAATGAATTTACCTAAAACAGCGATGATGAGGATGCCAGCTAACACGGCAAAGTTCAGTTTTGCCTTAGTAAGGATTGTTTTAAGTTGATCGTGCATTGGCAGGGTTTAGTAGTTTGGACTACCGTTAAATACAAGAGTCATGCCAAGCCACAATAAAACAAAGGCCACAAGAATCGTGATGCCAAGTTTTTTGAGGAAATACTCGAGACTATCCATGTATGCTTCGTCATTTCTGCCAAAGTATTGGTCAAATCGCTTCCAAACAAGACGCGCAACTACCAGGGGCAGAAGGATGGCAGCTATGCCAAAAAGAATCGTAAAAGTAGTATCCATCTGAATTTATTTCCTTCTATACAAATGACTGTATGGCAGACCACATAAGAGAGCTAAGAATACCCGCTTTTATTCTGCACAAATGCTGCTGGCGTCATCAATTCCCAGATATGCGTCTAAAACGCACAATTTGTTGATACAGTAGAGGCTGAAATTCCCTTGATTCCATCGAAAGCGTGCTCTATGACCGAACTATCCGTTACCCAAATTCAAGAAATCCGCGCATCAGTTCTAGGCGCAGCCGCAAAAATACCCGGCGCCTTAATTGGCCTTGGAATACTTTTCATTGTTCTGGGCATGATTGGAGTAGCTGGCCAGACCCTGTTTTCTTTTATCACCATCAATATACTTGGCGCTTTTTTGATCTTTGGTGGCATGCTCCAGTTTGCTCACGCAATTAAGTCGCATGGTTGGAAGAGCGTTAGTGTTCAAATCGCCTTGGCTATTCTCTATATTGTTGCGGGTTTGTTTACATGGCTATTCCCAATCCCAGCGCTTGAAGCTATTACCTTGTGGCTTGCTGCGATCTTTTTTATTACCGGTTTTTTACGTTTGATTTCCGCATTTCAGCATCGTCATTTCGGTGAGTGGTTCTGGATGATTCTGTCATCAGCAATCTCTATTTTGATGGGCATTCTCATTATGAATGGCTACCCAGCAACGAGCCTATGGTTGCCTGGCCTGTTAATTGCCATTGAATTACTGCTTCAGGGTTGGTCACTGTTGTTTATGGGTTTAGCTGCACGTAACCTCATGAAAAATAAGTAATACAAAACGAGATATGCCCCAGATTAACCACGAATAGATTGCAATGAAAAAAACTGACTTATATAAAAATCTAGGCTTGGCAACAGCTCAGCGCATGAAAAATGCATCTAAAGTAGGCAAGCCTGGGGCGGCTGATAAAGCGAAGACAAAAAAGGAACTAGTAAGTACCAACCCTCTGCTAGCCTCTTTAATGGGCAAAGCAAAATCTAAGTAGTGCTAGGGCTTCTGCTGGTGGCAGCGGTATTTCTTTATGGGTAAGGGCCCTTCCTATGAGGCGGGTTTAGGGCAGATTTCGTTTGCGATCACGTTATTTTTAAGCGTAGGGGCATCAACATCCTTTGCGCAAATAGCGCCACCCCCCAATTACGATCAAAAGCTTAGTGATGTAGTGGTTACCGCCACGCGCTCTGATACGCCATTAGATCAAATGTCCCTAAATACCACCATCCTCACTCGCGAGGTCCTGGAGTCTTCCCCTGATCAAACCATTGATCAGGTGTTAAAAAATGTACCTGGCGTGTTTTTAAATGATGTGCCCTACTATCAAAAAGATCTTACCGGTCAAAGCATTAATGTCCGTGGACTTGGTTATGGACGCACTTTGGTCTTAATCGATGGCCTGCCAGCCAATGATGCTTTTTATGGAACTGTGCAGTGGAACCTAGTGCCCATGTCGTCGATTGAATCGGTTGAATTTGTGCGGGGCGGGGTATCTAGCCTTTGGGGTAATTACGGCATGGGCGGCGTGGTCAACATCAATACCAAGAATCCTAAAAATAGCGCACAGGATGTTTCTGCGAGCTATGGGGCATTTGGTACCGGTAACCTTGCGGCCTCGAAAGATGTGATCGTATCTGATGCGCTGCAGATGCGTTTTTCTGCGGATTACTTTTCGAGCGACGGGTATCAGAATTACGCCACTATCTCTCCGGGATCGCCTGGTAATGTCAAAAGTGGGATGGGTACTGATGGAGTAAAAAATTCTAATATCCGTTTACAAAACTACTTTAAGCCGACTCAAGACACCACCGGATTTTTGCGCTTGGGTTACAGCACCATGGCCGATCTCAGTACCAACTATGCCATTGCCCCCAATTTAGTGCAGACCGCAGACATCGCTGGCGGAACTTCAACCCGCTTAGATCTGGATAAAAAAGTACAGGTCAGTGCGTATTATCAAAACACCAACTTTTACAAACAAAGTGGCTCCACCGCAACTACGGGGAGCAATGCTAATCAGCCTTACATTAATGCTAATTACACCGATCCCTATTCGACGCTAGGGACATCAGTGCAATATACCCATGACCTAAAAACGGCGGGCATTGATCAATACATTATTGGAGTAGATGCGCGCAATATCTCCGCCTCCAATCAGACTAATAATCTGAGTTCGACTGGCTCAGGGGCGGTGACATCGGTGAACTATGCTCAGGGGCAGCAAAACTTTTACGGTCTTTTAGGGCAACTCAAATCGCTTGCTACGGTTATTCCTCTGGAGGCGACTTTAGGTGCCCGGGTCGATGCATGGAATAGCGAAACGCCCACGCTCTACAACGCGGGTAGTGGCGGCGCTCATCCCATTTACCAAGCCGTTCCCAATAAAAGCAAGACTCAGTTAAGTCCCTCATTGGGCCTCTTATATAAAGCCACCTCGGACTGGGATATCCGGGGAGCGGCATACCAGGCTTTTCATGCGCCTAGTATGAATAACACCTTACGAAGCTACGGCTCCACCTCGGGTGGTTATTTTTTTGCTAATCCCAACCTCACGCCCGAAACCATGACGGGATATGAGATGGGAACAGACTATCGCTGGAAAAGTGGGTTTGCGCAATTAACGGCCTTTAATAATTACATTCAAAATGCGATTACCAGCTACAACTTATCCACGGCATCATCGCAATCCTTGGTTAGTAGTTTGTGCGCCTCCGCGGGCAATCCAACCGGTTGCGCCTTGGGTAAGGTTAACTATTACACCAATCAACAAAATTTATTAAGTCGTGGCTTAGAGATGCAGTATCACCATGATGTCAATGCGCAATGGGCACTTGATGGGGGCTATAGCTACACTCGTACTACGTTAACTTGGAGCGCCACAACCGATCCTATTAATACGCAGGTGGGAGGTGTTCCCAAAAATATGGCCAATGCAGGGGTGACCTTTTATCCCAGTCCGCAGGCTAGCCTCACTACTATGGTGCGCTATGTAGGTAACTCTTGGATGGCCACTGGCTCCTTACCTGTTCCTGCTTATGCGGTAGTGGGCCTAAAGGCAAATTACCAAGTAACACCTCAGGCTTCAGTGTTTGCCTCGGTAGTCAATTTATTAAATCGCCAGTACGTCACTTTTAATATTGCTTCACAAGCGAGTGCCTATCAGGCTGGAATGCCTCAGGCGGTCACGGTCGGGGCTCGCATTAATTTTTAATAAAGAGTGGGTTAGTGCTTGCTGCAGTGCAATGAATATGAGTCCCTTGCCTGTCGTTAGTAAAAATGCTTTAGCATTGCAGGATTATTTTGTAGTAAAAAATAGATAGTTAAAATAATTCAAAAATAAGTCATAAGACTAAAAGAAAACCAAGGGAGATTTTTTAATGAAACTCAAAGCTATCTATTCGCTGATGTTTGCTATGGGCATGGCACTTACTACCCTAGCTACTGCCCAAGCACCCGCAGTGCCGGCGATTCCACCTACTTGGGCACAAGGCCGGACTGCGGATGGTATGAATCCATCCTTAGCCCCCAATCCTCCTGGTATCGCTGCAACTCCAGCAGATGAGATTGCAGTGAGCAAACTCAAAGTGCCAGCAGGCTTCAAGATTGAACTATGGGCATCAGGCATGCCAAACGGTCGTTCCATGACTGAGTCGCCTAGTGGCACTGTATTTGTAGGTACCCGTTTTACTGGCAATGTCTATGCCGTAGTGACCAAAGATGGCAAGCGCGAAGTAAAAACAATTGCTAAGGGTTTGCATCGCCCTAATGGCGTTGCCTTTGCTAATGGCTCCCTCTACGTGGCCGAACTCTCGCGGATTATTCGTTATGACAATATTGAACAAAATTTAGATAATCCACCTGCACCAGTGGTGGTGTTTGATGCTTTGCCTAAGGATGAGCCACACGGTTGGAAGTTTATGACCCTAAGTCCAGATGGCAAATATCTCTATTTTCAGATTGGCACACCGGCCAATATTGTGGTGCCTCCATACACTCATGCTGCCATTGTGCGTTTAAATCTGAAGACCAATATTTTGGAGTACGTAGCAACGGGTGTGCGTAACAGCGTTGGCATGGATTTCCAAAAAGGGACAAAGGAATTGTGGTTTACCAATAACGGTCGTGATTGGGCTGATGAGAACCTGCCAAACGACACTTTGAATCGCTTAGCTCGTCCTAAGGGGATGAATTTTGGTTTTCCATTCTGCCACCAGGGTGATTTCTTAGATCCTGAGTTTGGTAAGGGTCGTTCTTGCGATGAGTTTGATAAGCCAGAAATGAAATTGGGCGCCCACGTTGCTGCCTTAGGAATGCGTTTTTATAACGGCAATATGTTCCCAGCAGAATATAAAGGCAACATCTTTATCGCGGAACATGGCTCATGGAATAAAACCAAAAAATCAGGCTATCAAGTGGTTCGCGTTGTCTTGGATGCAAAGAATAAGCCTGTCAAACTGGAGCCCTTTATTACGGGTTGGTTGGATGGTGAAAATTTCTGGGGTCGTCCAGTGGATGTGCAAATGCTGAAGGACGGTTCAATGCTGGTTTCAGATGATGAGACTGGTGCAATCTTTCGCGTAACTTACGGAAAATGAGATTGATACATAAGACTAAGGCCATCCTTGGGGTGGCCTTTTTTAATACATTCCTAGTTGCCGGCGCGATGGCTGCACCACCAGATGCTATCGCGGGCAAAGCCAAAGCCCAGATGTGTTTTGCCTGCCATGGTGAAAACGGGCTATCGGCAGCAAAGGATATTCCCAATTTAGCTGCGCAGCCCCCTTTATCTATTACCTACCAGTTGATTCAGTTTCGGGGGGAGCAGCGTAAGGGTGGAGGTATGGAGGCTATTACCCAGGCCTTAAGCGATCAAGATATGCGGAACATCGCCGCTTACTTTAGCGCTTTGCCACCACCGCCAGCGCAATCGGGCAATGCCGATAAGATCGCTAATGGCCAACAGATTGCCGGCACGCAATATTGCAATTCATGTCATGGCTCTCAGCTACAAGGTCAAAAGCATATTGCCCGGCTAGCTGGTCAGTCACCCGAGTACCTTATGACCCAATTAAAGGCGATTCGGTCGGGTTCAAGGATTGATATGGATGGCACAATGGGGAGTGCAGCGCGCGGTTTAAGTGATGAAGATATCGAGTCACTTGCTGCCTATGCTACTTCTCTGCCCTAATTATTTTTTAGAAAAATTGTTTCATTGCGTTCAAAAAACCATTTCCTACTCATTGATTTTTTAAAAGTCTTCGCTGCCTTAATCATTATTCTTCATCATCTCTCCAGTTACGGTCAGATCGCAGAAGATGCTCGCAACTGGATGCCTAGCGTGATGACTTGGTTATTTGAGTATGGGCGCTATGCAGTTCAAATATTTTTAGTGATGGGTGGCTACTTAGCAGCCCAATCCCTAATAGGGATGAAAAATTTGAAAGGTGCGCGCGCTGTCGTGAAGGTGGTTTTCAATCGCTACTTACGACTCTTTGCACCCTATATAGCCGCTATCTTAGTAACGATAGTCTGCGCCTGGTTTGCGCGTCACTGGGTGCAAGATGAGTATGTTGGCCAATCCGAGACCTTGGGGCAGTTCGTAGCCCATCTATTTTTTCTTCAAGGTATTTTAGGATTAGACTCGATTTCAGCGGGCGCTTGGTATGTCGCCATTGATTGGCAGTTGTATGCCATTTTGGCCATCTTACTGGGAATGTTCTCAGGCTTTCAATCCTTAATCTGGATCTTGGCGATGTTCATCGTAGCCTCGTTGCTCTACTTTAATCGTCAAAACCAGTATGAGAATTATTTCATTTACTTCATGGGTCCTTACGGGCTGGGCATATTGGCGCAACTGGCTAAAAATTATCCAGACCTCAGAGTCAATCGTTTAGCAAGATTGTTTATTGCCATTATTGGAGTCATCATTGTGGTCTCGAGTTTTCAGCAAGTATGGCTTCGTAATATTCTGGCCTATCTTGTTTGTATCGGGCTCATCCTTTGGGGTGATCGAGCCTACAAAGATCAGAAGCACGCCAAAGCACATAAAACAGTCAATGCAATATTGTGGGGAAGCCGCAGATCCTATTGCGCATTTTTACTACACTTCTCTTTTATTTTGCTAGCCAACACCCTCTACATTGCTTGGGGTATCAACCAGCGGCATGATGGGCTGATTGCAGTAGAGATGATGTTGGGGGCCTTAGTAATGAGCTGGTTAGCTGCCAATTATTTATATCGCTGGGTTGAGCTACCATCCCGCAAGCTGAAGATTTAAAGCCCCATGTCTTTTAAGACGCGAAAGATTTCACGATAAGCCTTCGGTGGCTTATTGAGCTCTTTCTCTTTGCGGGCATTACGAATGAGCGTACGCATCGTTTGAATATCCATGTCAGGATATTGCTCAATCATTTTTGTAAAAGTTTCGTCATTCGTAATCAGACGATCACGGTAGGTTTCGAGAAAATGGAGTTTGGCTGTTTCGGCCTTACTCACGCCTTGGATCGCGTCTAAGCGTTTTTGAATTGCTTCAAGTTCGCCCTCGTCTAAAAAGCGCATGAGCTTGCCAAGATATTGCTTGTGGCGACGAATCGCCTCAAAGCTCTTAATTTTGTTAGTTTCACCAATAGCTACTTTAATAGCCTCATCCATAGGAATGCTCTTCAAAGCATCGCTACTGAGCGCTGCCAATACCTCAGCCAGCTTCTGGCGCTCGGTCATTTGGCGCTTTAGCTCGGTCTTGCTTGGCCCCGCATCAAGATCTTCTTTCTTGGGGGTACGGTTCTTTTCATTGACATGCATGGGCTTATTTTAGACGGGTATTGTGCTGAGCTTCTGTATTTGTAGGCTATTGTTAGGTTATAAGCCTAACTTTGCCGACCTAGTAAATAATAGAGTGCAAAATAGCTTTCAAAATAAGTACTGGTTTTTAACGAGACAAAACCTACAAATGACTCAAGAAAATACTTACGATTACATCATCATTGGGGCGGGTAGTGCCGGCTGTTTATTGGCTAAACGTCTGACTGAGAATAACCAGAAGCGTGTTCTGTTAATCGAGGCGGGTAAGAACGACAATTACATCTGGATTCATATTCCAGTGGGGTATCTATATTGCATCGACAACCCTCGGGCAGATTGGCGCTTTAAGACTGCCGCACAAAAGGGTCTGAATGGCCGCTCTTTGTTGTACCCGCGTGGTAGGGTCTTAGGTGGGTGCTCATCCATTAACGGCATGATTTATATGCGAGGACAAAAGAGAGACTACGACTCTTGGGTGAGTGCAACGGGCGATGATGCCTGGTCTTGGGATAATGCACTGGAGCGCTACAAGATATTTGAGGATTACCACGGCGATGCCAATGAATGGCATGGCAAAGGTGGTGAGTGGACGGTATCTCAGCAGCGTTTGCGTTGGCCCATCATGGACGTGTTTAGAGAGGCCGCAGTAGAGGCGGGCATTCCATCTTCGGACGACTTTAACCAAGGCGATAACTTGGGTGTCGGTTATTTTGATGTCAGTCAGCGTGCGGGATGGAGACTCAACACTTCAAAAGCATTTTTGCGTGATGCCGCTAAACGACCCAATCTGACTGTCCTTACTGAGGCAGTGGTGAACAAGGTACTGATTGATCCAGTGAGTAAAAATTGTTATGGGGTGGAGTACACCAAAGGTGGCGCCACTTCTCAGGTGCGCATTGCCGACGCAGGCGAGGTCATTCTTAGTGCAGGCGCGGTTGGTAGCGTACAAATTTTAGAGCGCTCCGGAGTGGGAGTAGCCAATCATTTGCATCAATTAGGTATACCAGTGGTATGCGATTTACCGGGTGTTGGTGAGAACTTACAAGACCATTTGCAGTTGCGTATGATTTACAAGGTCGATGGCATTAAAACCTTAAATACAAAGGTGAATACGCTCTTTGGAAAAATGATGATTGGTCTGGAATATATTTTGAGGCGCTCTGGTCCCATGTCGATGGCACCATCGCAATTGGGTGCATTTGCCTATAGCTCTCCTGAGCAAGAATCTGCCAATGTGCAATATCACGTGCAGCCCCTATCGCTCGAAAAATTTGGTGAAGATTTGCATTCCTTTAATGCATTTACTGCTAGCGTTTGTAATTTACGCCCCACCTCTCGCGGTAGTGTGCACATCCAATCCACTGATCCCGAAGCACCTCCCGTGATTAGTCCAAACTATCTATCCACTGAGGAAGATCGAAAAGTTGCTATTGAGTCTTTGCGTCTGACTCGCAAGATTGTGGGCAGCCCTGCGCTGAAGCCTTTTAGTCCTGATGAATATAAGCCAGGTAAACAATATCAAAGCAATGACGAGTTGATTCAGGCAGCCGGCGATATTGGTACAACCATCTTTCATCCAGTAGGCACTTGCAAAATGGGTAGTGCAGATGATCCAATGGCTGTGCTCGATTCTGAGTTGCGGGTAAGGGGCATTCATCATTTACGGGTAGTCGATGCCTCTGCGATGCCAACGATTACTTCGGGTAATACCGCAGCTCCTACTATGATGATTGCCCAGCGGGCCGCCGAGTTGCTCACTGGTGAATAATCCGCGCTTGCAATCCCACAAGACCACTCAACTTCCTTTAAGTCATCTCCTCCTGGCTTTGGCCATTGTTGCGGTATGGGGCACCAACTTCGTGGTGATTAAGAATTGCCTTGCTGCCTTCCCCCCCTTTTTATTTGCGGCGCTACGCTATTTCTTCGCTTTACTGCCGATGGCTTTTTTTATCCCGAGACCAAAAGTATCTTGGGGTAATCTCTGTATATATGGGTTAGCTACTGGAGTAGGGCAGTTTGGTGTGATGTACTACGCCATGAATAACCAGATTTCTCCAGGCCTGGCCTCTTTGGTGATTCAGACTCAAGTCTTCTTTACGATTGGCTTTGCCATGTTTTTTGCCAAAGAGGGCTTAAAGCCCTATCAAGCGGTGGCAGTTGCCGTGGCGATGACGGGCTTAGTAATTATTGCCCTACATACTGATGCCACGACCACTTTCCTGGGAATAGCATTGGTAGTGTTCTCTGGCTTCTCCTGGGGAATAGCCAATACGGTTAGTCGCCGAGCAGGCTCAATCAATATGCTCTCTTACGTCGTTTGGGCTAGTGCCTTTTCTATTCCACCCTTGCTTTTTATATCCCTTGCATTTGAGGGTGGCACTGACCACTTAGCCAATGTTTTAATCGCAGCTCCACTCGGGGCTTGGATTGGAGTCCTTTGGCAATCTTGGGGTAATACGTTATTCGGTTACGCCGCCTGGGGCTGGCTCTTGTCTAAGCATCCAGCAGCAGTTGTCGCACCCGCACCTTTGTTAGTACCCATCTTTGGCATGGGAGCATCTGCTTTCTTCTTAAGTGAATCTCTGCCGCTGTGGAAAGTGACTGCAGCGGGATTGGTTATTGCTGGTTTGGTTGTTAATCTTTTCTGGCCTACCCTTCAGGCAAAACTGAGACAGTATTTTTAGGCTCTCATTTATCCATAGAATCTAATGTAAAACCCTAATACAAGCCCCTTTTTTTAACCCTACATTAACGGTAAGATAGAACTTGGTTTTAAGTAGCGCCTATAAAAAAAGAATTTATTTAACTAGTATTTTAGTCATGGAGACTGTATGAATATTCGTCGTCACATTTTTGCCCTGACAACAGCGGCAATGCTTTCATCTGGCGCATACGCTGCCGATATTAAAGTGGGTGTTATTGGTCCGTACACAGGTGGTTCATCCTCAATGGGCGTGAGCATGCGTGATGGTGTACGTTTAGCTGCTAAAGAAATTAATGCCGCTGGCGGTGTTAATGGCAACAAGATCGTATTAGTTGAGCGCGATGATGAAGCCAAAAATGAGCGTGGCGTTCAAATTGCGCAAGAGTTTATCAATAACGAAAAAGTTATTGCGACTCTGGGTTATATCAACACAGGTGTTGCATTGGCATCCCAACGTTTTTTCCAAGAAGCGAAGATTCCAGTAATTAATAACGTTGCTACTGGCACGATGATTACCCATCAGTTTCCAAACGCTGCGGAAAACTATGTTTTCCGTACATCTGCTGCAGATGATATTCAGGCTCCGATGATTGCAAAAGAGGCTGTTGAGAAGCGTGGGCTCAAAAAAGTAGCTATTTTGGCCGACTCTACAAACTATGGTCAGTTGGGTCGCGAGGACTTAGAAAAGGCACTCAAGAAGTACGGCGTTACTCCAGTTGCTGAAGAGAAGTTCAATCTTGGTGATGTAGATATGACATCCCAGTTGTTGAAAGCAAAAAATGCTGGCGCAGAAGTGATTTTGACTTATGCAATCGGGCCTGAGTTGGCGCAAATTGCCAATGGTATGTCGAAGTTGGGTTGGAAAAAGCCAATAATTGGTAGCTGGACTTTATCTATGGCGAGCTTTATTGATACTGCTGGCAAGAATGGTAACGGCGCAACCATGCCAGAAACTTTTATTCAGCAGCCCGCTACTACTCCTAAGCGTAAATCATTTGTTGAAGCTTACGTAAAAGAGTTTAAGCCAAAGAACGGCATCATCGCCTCACCAGTGTCTGCCGCTCAAGGATATGACTCTGTTTACTTATTGGCCGCTGCAGTTAAGCAAGCTAATAGCACAGAGGGACCAAAGCTGTTGGAGGCATTGCAAAGCTTAAAAGCACCTGTAGATGGTGTTGTGATGACATATAACAAGCCATTTACTGCAACTAATCATGAGGCCATCACTGCTGCCGATGTAGTTATGGGCGTAGTTGAGAATGGTCGCGTTGAGTTTTTAAATGCAGAAGATGCTACTAAAGGCGCTAAAAAGAAATAAAAAGTTGATAAGTGGGCGCTAATAGAAATTTATACCGCACTGCACAATTAGAAACAACAAAACGCCGCCCACAAAGCGGCGTTTTGCTTACAATGTCGAATTCGTTAATTAAACAGCTTTAAGAATTTTGGGCCTACACGATGGAAATCCTTGCACAAATCCTTTCGAGCGGAATAGCAGTGGGCATGATCTATGCGGTCATTGCCTTCGGCTTTCAGCTCACCTTTTCCACTTCTGGGACTTTAAACTTCGGACAAGGGGAGGCCCTCATGTTAGGCGCCTTAGTTGGCTTGACCTGCGTGGACACTTTGGGCATGAACTACTGGCTCATGATTCCAGTAGTGTGTTTGTTTGGCATGATTCAAGGCGGATTTGTTGAATTAATTGGCGTTCGTCCTGCCATCAAAATTAAATCTGAGTTTGGCTGGATTATGTCTACCATTGCTCTCGGGATTATTTTCAAAAACGTTGCTGAGAATATTTGGGGTCGTGATGCTTTGCCATTTCCATCCCCCCTCAGTACCGATCCCATTACCTTCCTCGGCGCCAACATTATGCCGATGGAAATTTTGGTCGTTGTCGGTGCTTTGGTCATGATGTTAGCGGTTGAATTCTTCAATCGTAAAACGATTTATGGTAAAGCTGTGGTGGCAACTGCAAATGATCGTGATGCTGCAGGTCTAATGGGTATTAATACCAGCGTTGTGATTACCTTCTCGTATGCGCTCTCTTCTTTAACTGCCGCTTTTGCTGGCGTATTAATTGCTCCACTGACTTTGACTGGTGCAACCATGGGCGGCGCTTTGGGTTTAAAGGCTTTTGCAGTAGCCATTATTGGTGGCCTCTCTAGCGGCCTAGGAATCATTGTTGGTGGTTTGATTCTTGGAATTGTAGAGACCGCTACTGGTTTTTATATTTCTACTGGCTATAAAGATGTGCCTGGTTTGATCTTGTTATTGCTGGTCTTAGCGTACAAGCCATCCGGTCTCTTTGGTAAATCCGCAATTAAGAAAGTTTAATGATGAAATTGAAGTCGCATATACCTCTATTAATTGCCATCGTTGGGCTGTTTTGTTTGCCCCTCTTTGTTCACAATCCATACTATATTCACTTAGCTGAAACGATTCTGATCTACACCATTCTGTTGTTTGGTTTAGATATTGTGGTGGGCTATGTAGGGCAGGTATCTTTGGGTCATGCTGGTTTATTTGGCATCGGCTCCTACACTGCGGGTGTTTTATTTTTCCATTTGGGTTGGCCAATCTGGGCAACCATTCCAGCATCGATTGTGGTTACTGCGATTTTTGGTGGCATTTTGGCATTGCCAGCACTAAAGGTGGTGGGTCCTTATTTGGCGATGGTGACCTTGGCATTTGGAACCATTGCTCAAATCTTAATTAATGAAATGACTTGGTTGACTGAGGGTCCCTTAGGTATTAAGTTAACTCGACCAGAGATCATGAGCGTGCCGATGACTAAAGCCGAGTATTTTTGGCTAGTCTCTGGTGTCATGATTTTGGCCTTGATCGTGGTAGACCGTTTTGTTAAATCACAAATGGGTCGTGCTTTTGAAGCTCTACGCGATAGCCCAGTTGCTTGTGACTGTATGGGCGTATCCGTGTACCGCTTTAAGGTGATTGCATTTGTCATTAGCGCAGGTTTTGCTGGTTTAGCTGGTTGCTTGTACGCATATTCGGAGCAGTATATTTCTCCAAATACCTACAACAATGAGCTGGCTGTCCTATTTTTATTGGGAATCATTATGGGTGGACGTAAGTCTCGCCTTGGCGCAGCTATTGGTGCGGCAATTATTGTGCTCTTGCCAAAACTGCTTGATGACATCAATCTCTTCCGCATCGTAGCTTCTATTATTGCGATCATCGTGGTGGTTGGTGCTGTACTCGCCCTGTCCAAGAAATTGACCACCCTAAAGCGTGTGGCCATTCCATTAACTGGAGTGGTTGGTTTAGCCGTATTCTCCTTCTGGCTTGAAAGTATCTCTGACTGGCGTCTGAGTATTTTTGGCTTCATGATTCTGTTGGTGGTTTATTACCTACAAAGCGGCATCGTTGGTTTTACCAAGAGTTTTTATCAATCTATTGTCGGCAAGACAAAAACTACTCGTGGCGAAGTGCTGGTGGCCTCTGATGACTCTGTGAGTTTTATTAGCACCGTTGCCAATAAAAATACTGGTGTAGAGCTTTTGAAAGTAGAGTCTGTATTGATGCAGTTTGGTGGCCTAAAAGCTCTGAATAATGTTGATCTGAGCATCAAGCGCGGCACGATTCATGGTTTGATCGGACCTAACGGTTCCGGTAAGAGCACGATGATGAACGTATTAACGGGTATCTATATTCCCACTGCTGGTAATGTCTTGTTCTCTGGCCAGAGTGTGGTCGGTAAAACTTCTTCAGACATTGCTTTGTCGGGTATTGCTCGTACATTCCAAAACGTTCAACTTTTTGGAGAGATGACAGCCCTTCAAAATATTTTGGTTGGCCTACATCACACCTTTAAGTCGAATATGGTGGAGATTGCATTGCATCTGCCACGCTATATGAAGGAAGAGCAAGAGGCGCGCGCTCGTGCTGTGGCCCTTCTTAAATTCGTGGGTTTAGAAGACTTAGCAAATGAAGAGGCGCGTAACTTGCCATATGGCAAACAGCGTCTACTAGAAATTGCTCGTGCGCTCGCCTTGGATCCCGAGTTGCTTTTGCTCGATGAACCGGCTGCTGGTTTGACGGCTCCAGATATCAAAGAGCTCTTGCGCATTATTCGTAAAATCCGTGACAGTGGCATTACCTTCATCTTGATTGAGCATCATATGGATGTAGTGATGTCGGTTTGCGATACCGTTTCTGTTTTAGACTTTGGTCAGAAGATTGCAGAAGGTAAACCAGCTGAAGTTCAGGCAGACGAGAAGGTGATTCACGCCTACTTGGGTACTTAATCACTAGAATCATATTGAATCGGCAAATATCATGTTATCTATTAAGAATCTTGAAGCAGGCTACGGCAAAGTAAAAGTTTTGCACGGCATTAATATTGAAGTTCCCAAAGGGCAGGTTATTACATTGATCGGCTCTAATGGTGCTGGTAAAACCACCACTATGCGGGCGATTACTGGCATGATTAAACCCACTGCTGGTGAAGTTACCTTAAGTGGTCAAAAAATAGATGGTTATGAGTCTCATAAAATTGCTCGTTTAGGGTTGGCCCATAGTCCTGAAGGCCGACGCGTGTTCACGACGATGTCTGTCAATGACAATCTCTTGCTTGGCGCGTTTCCGCGCTTTACAGGTAGCCGCCCTAAAGGCGATATTAAGAACGATTTAGAGCGCGCACTTGAAATGTTTCCCCGTTTAAAAGAGCGCCGTAACCAATTGGCCGGCACTTTATCGGGCGGTGAGCAGCAGATGTTGGCAATGGCTCGTGCAGTGATGTTAAATCCAGAAATTATTCTTTTGGATGAGCCGTCTATGGGTCTTGCGCCAATCTTGGTGGAAGAGGTATTTAGAATCATCACCAATCTGAAGTCTCAAGGCGTCACCATGTTACTAGTAGAGCAGTTTGCTGCCGCCGCTTTGAATGTGGCGGACTATGGTTATGTTCTTGAGAACGGTAGGATTGCTACTCATGGTCCGGCTAGTAAGCTCAAGGACGACCCTGCCGTGAAAGCTGCTTACTTAGGTGGAAGCGCCCACTAATTATTTTTTCAATAGCGCTGGTTTCAAAAATAAAGCCTTTGGTGACAATGTAAACCGAGGGCTTTTTTGTTCAAGTCGATGATCGGCCCACTTTTGTCGCCCGCAACGCAAGTCGAGATTTTTTATGAGCTATTAATTTATTTTGAATAGTGGGTCTCGACCTCAATTACCGACAACAACTCTATTGCAAGAGTTTTAAGATGGATTTTTATGAATTCTGAAGCCCTTGAGAAGCTTGTGACTTCGAAGATGCCTTTTGGCAAGTATGCCGGTCGTTACCTTGCAGATTTACCTGGGAATTACTTAGCGTGGTTCGCCCGTGAAGGTTTTCCTAAGAATGAGCTTGGTCAATTACTTGAGCTGATGCATACCCTTGATCACAATGGCTTGCGAAGCTTATTGGCGCCAATTCAGAAGGCGCATGGCATCAGAGCTCGATCGCAACAAGACTAGCGAATCTTAATTAGCTTGCTTGTCTTGATTTATTTGGAATAAATGATAACTGCCACTCGATTGCGCTCATAACTCACTGAAGTTGATTCTGGCGGGCTGCTCTGGATAGGGCGAATTGACATTGAGGTTTGAGACTCAATTTCTGTGCCAATCTGTTTTGCCAGCTCTAAATTACTGTCATACTGAATTTGTAAGCTAGCTACCTTTCCATTATTAATGCTGGCAATGATTTCATTAACCTTGCCGGGTGCGTATTGATCAAAAAATACGGGATACCAGCCGCCCAGTATTTGCTTTTTAGGCGACGGTGTTTTACTAAAGTATTTTTTAGTGTTGTCAGCGATCTCAATGGGCAAATGAAAATCAATCCCTGTCTTTTGGATTAACTCTATATAAGAGATGGGGGGCATCATATCGGCTTCATTGGTATTTTCTACCCAGTAGGCCCATGCCTTTTTCTTAGATGGGTCATAAACCAATTTGTAAAGATGGCTCGGAACGGTCACGCTGCCCCGACCGATAGTCCCTAACTTTCCAGTTGATCCTGTAAAGACATAAAGATCGCCAGTTGCTCGTTTGGCATAAAGGCGGGTAGGTTCTTCTACATTCTTAGCCCAGATTCCTTGATTATTTTGCCTTGCTTGCGGCATCATATTGGACAAAGAAAAGGACTGTGCCATACCCATTGGGTTAGTCATATCTCCTGCTGGCACGTTGTGGCCACGGTCATATCCACTATCGCGATAGTCTGAAAGCAGGGCTCGATCGCTGTAGGGAAGTCTGGCTTCTTCATAAAACCGATTGGTTCGACGGGGATGGGGGGCTAAGAGCTTTACCCCATTTAACCGCTCCACTGTATAGATCGGCTTTTTATCTAATGGCGAATAGTAGATTGCAAAATCATCGAAGCAAAGGTCGCGGCCGACTTGGGTGGTCGTGGGGATCTGCTGGCCTGGAAATAAATCTTTGCACTCTTCGAAGAGGGCAAAGGCGTAAAAGGGGCTAAAAAGCGCTATTAGCAGGAGAAGTTTGACTATTCTTTTCATCGTCCGACAGTTTAGGGGGAGTGGGCTTGTGGCAGATATTTTTCTTGTATGAGCATTAGGAATCAGCGAAAACAATCCCTATTAAATTGACCCTAAGACGTGTATCAATCAGATTTTCAAGTACACAGTCGTGCTCGAGTAATTCCAGATTCCATGCGAAAAGCAAAGAAAGCAAAAGGCACTTAAGGTGTCTAACAAACACTACCCATAGAAAATCGTAGACTACACAGCACTAGATATATGGGTCTGCAGGATATTTTTTATCTTCTAAATGGTAAAAAAGTCAGTTTTAAGTCAGTTTTTTATACTGTGGAATTAGTGACCCCTAACTTCTTTAAGTTACTGATTTAAATAGATTAAATAGATTTTTTATGAGTCTTAATGCTTCTCATCGGAAAAATAAGATTAATAAGTAATGGAAAGTGATTTCTTTATTCTTGACTTGATATAAGAACCTTCTTAGGATGACTCATGTTTTTAACTTATTGCATTGCAACATAAATCAGCAGTTAGATTTTTGGGGTGCTGCAACAGATCGAATGATTAAATGTTTTCCAACTACTTCAAGTGATTTTCCAGTAGCGCTGCCCAGTTCGGCAAGCGCTAAAGTGTTATTAGCTTACGCCATGGCTCAAGTATATCGAGCCCTCAATGGCATTCTGATTGCTACGGTCTTTATGATTGTGGCTCTCTGGTTGTCCGGTAACGGTACTAATGCCGGCGCATTTGATTTGGCTCGTATTCTAGTTCCAGATGAAGCTCGTCATATTGTTTGGCAGAATGGCTTTGGCATGCTCGATCAGTATCAGGAAGAGGCATCAAGACCTGTTGTAGAAAATGATATTGCTGCAGTGATCTATGGCAAAACGTCGATGCCTTCTAAAACCGGCTTAACAGCGGCTAAACAGCAAACTATCGCCTTATTGATGCCCTCCGTTGCTCGAGCTCAAGTCAAGCCTATTTCCCTGCTATCGGATCTCATTCCTACATCAAGGATTGACCCACAGGCTTTGGATACCAATCTGATGGGCTCGCTTCAGAATCAGCGTGCCATTGCTGACTTCTTTGAGAAAAAATACAGCTTGGATCGCACCAAGATTGAAGAGTATGTTTCTAATGTCGTATTGATTGCCAAAGAAGTCAATATTGATCCCGTCTTATTGCTTGCTGTGATTTCAATTGAATCGAATTTCAATCCATTGATTAAAAGTTCTGCCGGCGCAGAAGGTTTGATGCAGGTGATGACTGCTATTCATAAAGATAAGTACGCTTTATATGGTGGTGCAGCGGATGCAATCAAGCCTGAAGTGAACATTCGTGTTGGGGCATACATTCTGAAGTACCTGATTGCCACCTCTGGGTCATTGCGTAATGGTTTGAAGTTCTATGTAGGCGCAGCCAATGCGGACAATGATGGTGGCTATACCGATAAAGTGATGGCGGAAAGAAATCGCTTGATTGCTTTATGTCAGACGGGCGCATCTAACAAACTGACTTTAAATGGCAAGGATTTGCGTTCGTAATTTAAATAAGGCGTTCAAAATAAAGGCTACCCCAGCTAAATGAGCTGTGGCAGCCTTTATTTATTATTGCGACTAGCTTTCATCGACACTTGGCCGAAGAATGAAAAGGGTGCTTAATTAACCCCGTGTAATTCCACATCGAAAACAAGTGTGGCATTAGGGGGAATAACGCCGCCCGCACCACGAGCGCCATAGCCCATCTCTGAGGGAATAATCAAAGTACGCTTACCGCCAATTTTCATGCCGGCTACGCCTTCATCCCAACCCTTGATGACATTACCAGCGCCAAGAGGGAAGTTAAAGAGCTGACCGCGATCTAAAGAGCTATCAAATTTCTGGCCCTTAAGGTCAGCAGCTTTCTCGTCATAGAGCCAGCCGGTGTAATGCACATCTACATGGTTCCCAGCGGTCGCCTCCTTACCATCACCTACAAGCGTATCTATTTTTTTTAGTTCACTCATGTTTTTCTTCCTTATTAGCTCAAATTGAAGGGCTAGTATATTCTGAGCCCTTAGACGATTCCTATTCAAAGCCTTATGACCAATTACTGGCCCCATTCTGCATACAAAACCCTAGAAGTAGACCAAGACAATCAATTATTAGTCACGGATGCATTCTTGCGTACTTATCTATTGCGCCCCGAGCTTAATTTAGTGCCCGAGTCTTGCGACGTAGAGCGGCGGTTGCATCAGCATTTGACCCAAAATCCACGCACCGAGATTAATAATGCGGAAATTGCCAAGATGGCTGATGCGGATATTCAGGTGAACTATCAAATTTGGCTGCGCTACCGAGCCAAATTATTAGCCGCAAGCTCTTTAGAAAACTTTTATATGAGTTTATTTAAGGGTGAAGGCGTAGATGTCCCCCCAGCATTCATTGGACAACTCACCCAAATTTTTATCAGACATATTTTGGGCGATAAGGCCGACCCCCTAGACGCAAGGGTAGGTGAACTCTTTTTTAGAACCCAAAAAATCAGTGTGCAAGACGAGGGTATAGTGATGTCCGCTGACGATGAGGTGGTAACGCGGAACGCCCAAGCTGGCGAAACTGGCAACATTATGGACTTGCTTAAAGGCCGGTCGATGATGATTCGATCCATTGACCTTGATGTCTTGCACGAAGAGAATGCAGATTTATATTGGGCCCGAAACGAAGACCATGACTTTGCGATTCAGCTTAACTTTGGCCAGGTCCCCATCAGCCATTTTTGCAGGGTACTAGAAAGTTGGATTGAGCATTTTCTGGGGGTCAAGGTTCGTATTACGCCCATGCAACAAATTACCGACCCAAAATGGTCATGGCATGTCGGTTTAGATGCCTCTGCCTCAGAAATCCTCAATAAATTGTACAAAAAGGAGTTAGTGGAGTTAGATGAGCTTGAGAAGATCATTTGCCTCTTTCGTCTGGACTTTATTGATGAGTCAGCAGTGGCTACTTCGCAGGCAGGTAAGCCAGTGTATTTGGGAATGGCAATGAACGATGAAAAGCAGTTAAAACTCAAACCCCAAAATCTTTTATACAACTTACCTCTTGCCAAAACATCCTAAAGAAGGGGTCTCCTTTTTTAAAAAAGTGATAGCCAGTCGCATATTGGGCTTTATGGGGGAATGAAGGCGGAAATCAACTTGGGGCATTCCCTAAAATTGGGCAAGTTAATCGTCTTTGCCTCCAAAACGACTTATTTCAGATGGGTTGATGATTTAAAATAGAGGACTGGTCCTAGGGGCCTTGTAAATCTATCAATACCGAGGAAACATTAATGGCTTCAGAGAAATCAAAGATCATTTACACACTGACAGATGAGGCGCCCCTCTTGGCGACCTGTGCATTTCTGCCAATTATTCGTACTTTTACAGCGCCCGCAGGCGTAGAGATAGTTGAAAGCGACATTTCTGTTGCGGCACGCATTTTGTCAGAGTTCTCGGATCACCTAACAGAGGATCAAAAAGTTCCTGATAATTTGGCTGAACTTGGTCGCATGACCTTGCTACCGGACACCAATATTATTAAGTTGCCTAATATCAGTGCATCTATTCCGCAATTGCTCAATGCGATTAAAGAGCTGCAATCTAAGGGCTACAAAATACCAAACTATCCAGAGGAGCCTAAGGATGAAGCCGAAAAATCAATTCGCACCCGCTATTCAAAATGTTTAGGTAGTGCTGTAAATCCAGTATTACGAGAAGGTAATTCCGATCGTCGCGCACCACCTGCGGTAAAGCGATATGCGCGTAAGAACCCACACTCTATGGGTGAATGGAGCCAAGCCTCCCGCACCCATGTGTCCCATATGCATGGTGGTGACTTTTATGCTGGCGAGAAGTCAATGACTTTAACTAAAGCATGTGATGTGAGGATGGAATTAGTTACTAAGAGCGGCAAGACTATTGTCTTTAAGCCAAAGACATCCTTGCTGGCTGGTGAAATTATCGACAGCATGTACATGAGCAAAAAAGCATTGTGCGAGTTTTATGAAAAAGAAATCGAAGATGCTTATAAGACTGGCATGATGTTGTCTTTGCACGTGAAGGCCACCATGATGAAGGTATCTCACCCCATCGTATTTGGTCATGCGGTCAAGATTTTCTATAAAGATGCTTTTGAAAAACACGCTAAGCTATTTGAAGAGTTGGGTGTGAATCCTAACAATGGTATGAGTAGCTTATACGAGAAAATTAAGACCTTGCCAGAATCTAAGCGCGAAGAAATTATTCAGGATTTGCATGCGTGTCATGAGCATCGCCCTGCATTAGCGATGGTCGATTCTGCTAAAGGTATTACCAATTTGCATTCCCCAAGCGATGTCATTGTCGATGCTTCAATGCCTGCCATGATTCGGGTTGGCGGAAAAATGTGGGGTGCTGATGGTCGCCTGCATGACACCAAGGCTGTGATCCCAGAAAGTACTTTCGCTCGTATTTATCAAGAAATGATTAACTTTTGTAAAACTCACGGTAACTTTGATCCAAGGACAATGGGTACAGTACCAAACGTTGGTTTGATGGCTCAACAGGCAGAAGAATACGGATCACACGATAAGACTTTTGAAATCCCTGAGGCAGGTGTAGCTCGTATTGTTGCCGATGACGGCACTGTATTGCTCGAGGAAAATGTTGAAGAGGGTGATATCTGGCGTATGTGCCAGGTAAAAGATGCACCGATTCGTGACTGGGTCAAGTTGGCCGTAAACCGTGCCCGCCTCTCTAATACACCAGCAGTATTTTGGTTGGATGAATACCGTCCGCACGAGGCTGAGTTGATTAAGAAAGTGAAAACTTACCTCAAGGATTATGATTTAGAGGGTGTGGATATTCAAATCATGTCTCAGACCCGTGCCATGCGTTTTACGCTGGAGCGCGTCATTCGCGGTAAAGACACTATTTCTGTGACCGGTAATATTTTGCGTGATTACCTTACTGACTTATTCCCGATTATGGAACTCGGCACCAGCGCTAAGATGCTATCCATCGTACCTTTGATGGCGGGTGGCGGCCTCTTTGAAACAGGCGCAGGTGGATCTGCTCCTAAGCATGTTCAGCAGTTGGTTGAAGAGAATCACTTGCGCTGGGATTCCCTTGGCGAGTTTTTAGCTTTGGCGGTATCTCTCGAAGATATTAGCGATAAAACCGGCAATGCCAAAGTGAAAATATTGGCCCGCACCTTGGATGAGGCTACTGGCAAACTATTGGATAACAATAAGTCACCTTCACCACGTACTGGTGAGTTAGATAACCGCGGTAGCCAGTTCTACTTGGCAATGTATTGGGCTGAAGCATTGGCTGCTCAAACAGAAGACAAAGAGTTGCAAGCTTACTTTGCGCCTTTGGCTAAAGCTTTGGCTGAAAATGAATTAAAGATTACCGCTGAATTTAAAGCGGTTCAAGGCAAGCCTGTGGATATCGGTGGTTACTTTATGCCTGATGCTGCAAAGTTTGCGGCAGTAATGCGTCCAAGCGGCACCTTCAATGAAATCTTAAAAGTAGCTAGCGCTAGCGTTTAATATTGGGGAGTAAGCCCCAAAAAGGTAAGTTAAATAGTATTTGGCGTTTTTAAATATGACCGGTAGCACTAAAAATGCCACTCCTTTCATGAAGAGTGGCATTTTTTTAGTCACATGATGAGTAACTGTTTGAATCATGTTCAGGTAGGGTTAAGTGGCTCCTCGGTCAATTGCCATTGTTTGTGTAACGATCTTCTGCAGGGATTTAGTAACAGTAGGAGAATGGAAGCTATCTCTAATGCTTTGTTCAATAAACTGGAAAAAGGTGTTTCATGAGCTCTACTGATCAAAAAATACCCTCTATCGAAATTACCCCTCGAAGCGTCTTTGAAAATCGTCGTCAATTAATCAAACTTGCTGCAGCTGGTGGTTTTGGCATGGCTCTGGCTCCTTGGTTTTCACGCGATGCCTTGGCGATTGCATCCCAGAAACTGATCGCTACACCCAATCCTGCTTTCATGGTGAAAGATGGGTCCACGAGTTATAAGAACATCACCAGTTACAACAATTTCTATGAATTTGGGACCGATAAATCTGACCCTATGGCCTATGCAGATAGTTTGCAAACACGACCCTGGACAGTAACGATTGAGGGTCTTGTCAAAAAGCCTGTCACATTGGATATTGATGCATTACTCAAGTTAGCGCCGATGGAAGAGCGCGTCTATCGTATGCGTTGCGTTGAAGGTTGGTCCATGGTGATTCCCTGGGATGGCTATTCTTTATCGAGGTTGCTCAATCAGGTTGAACCATTGGGGTCAGCAAAATATGTAGAATTTATTTCCCTGTCTGATCGCAAGCAAATGCCTGGAGTAAAAAGTAACATCATTGATTGGCCTTATCGTGAAGGTCTGCGTTTAGATGAGGCCATGAATCCCTTAACCCTCCTAACCTTTGGGCTTTATGGTGAGGCGCTCCCAAAACAAAATGGGGCACCAGTGCGCATCGTGGTTCCTTGGAAATATGGATTTAAGAGTGCCAAGTCAATTGTCAAGATCCGACTAACCGAAGAGATGCCAAAGACCAGTTGGAATCAAATTGATCCACGTGAATATGGTTTTTATTCCAATGTGAATCCATCCGTTGATCATCCACGCTGGAGTCAGGCAACGGAGCGACGGATTGGTGATCCTAAGGGCATATTTGCACCCAAGATCAAAACCGAAATGTTTAATGGTTACGCAGATCAAGTTGCGGGATTGTATTCGGGGATGGATCTAAAGAAATATTATTAACGTAGTATTTGGCTAGCTTACATTTGAAAACGCTTATTTTTCTGCTGGCACTCTTGCCCTTGGATCGACTGATCTGGTTAGGGTTTACTGATAATTTAGGCGCCAATCCGATTGAGTTCATCACCCGCTCAACGGGTACTTGGGCTTTGGTATTTCTGTGCATAACATTGGCTATGACACCGCTACGCCTAGTGACGGGTTCATCTCGCCCGATTCAATGTCGCCGAATGCTTGGCTTATTTTGCTTTTTCTATGCTGGCATTCATTTTCTCATTTGGCTCTGGCTAGATCAAAACTTCGATTTGGTTGCGATGTGGAAGGATGTAATTAAAAGACCATTTATAACGATGGGATTTGCCAGTTTTGTACTTTTGCTTCCTTTGGCTCTGAGCTCTAATCGCTGGTCTCAGAGAAAGTTAGGGCGACGCTGGTCTCAGTTGCACCGGGTGGTTTATCTGATTGCCTGCACGGCCATACTGCATTATTGGTGGCACAAAGCAGGCAAGAATGACATCGGTACTGTCTTGATTTATGCGGTTGTCGTCATTGTGCTGCTCTGTTGCAGAATTCCTTATGTGCGTAATTTTCTGACATTGAGTCGACGCTAATACGATATACACTGAATAGATGAAACGAAACTCATTAAAGTTGTTACCGCTAGTGATGGCCATTGTAATTTTTGGCACTACAAACTCGGGTGCGCAGACCAACGATCCTATACCAGTAAAAACTATCCCAGCATTAGACGTTCCGCGCTATCTTGGTACTTGGTATGAGATTGCCAAATACCCTAATTGGTTTCAGAAGAAGTGCGTTGGCAATACGAAGGCCGTCTACTCCCTGAATGCAGATGGTAATTTAAAAGTGCTCAACAGTTGTAAAACATCCGGTGGGGATACCTCTCTAGCAGAAGGAGTTGCCCGCCAAATTGGTCCCCAGGACTCCCCTAGATTGGAGGTCCGTTTTGCGCCTGAGTGGCTTTCTTTCCTGCCAATGGTATGGGGTGATTACTGGGTGATTGATTTGGACTCCACCTATCAAGTAGCCGCAGTGAGCGATCCTAAAAGGGAGTATCTTTGGGTGCTTTCGAGAACGCCTCAGCTCGATCCAAAAGTCTACGATGATTTGTTACAGCGCTTGCACAAGCAGCAGTTTGATACTCGCAAGCTAGAGATGACTTCTCAGAAATAAATAGATGTCAAACCAATATATTGAGGCTTATCAGGTGCCGCCTGGCATTGAGATCTTTGAAAGAGGCTGGCTATCTGCCAATAATATTTTTCTCTTTGATAGTCGCAATAGCAAAGGAGATGTATCGCTGGTAGACACGGGGTATTGTGCTCACCAGCAATTGACACTCGATTTGGTTTTTAATGCCTTGCAAAAACATGATTTATCTACCCTTGATAAGGTTGTTAACACTCACTTGCATTCCGATCATTGCGGTGGGAACGCCGTGCTTGCACAGACCTATCCTTGCGAGATCTATATTCCTAGTGCTGAAGTACAAGCTGTTGAGCACTGGGATGAGAATCTTCTGAGCTATCGAAATTTGGGGCAGGAGTGCCCTCGTTTTGCGCATCAAGGAATACTAATACCAGGGCAAGAAATTTTATTAGGTCAGTATTTATGGCAAATTTTGGCGGCGCCTGGACACGATCCCCATTCCATCATGCTCTACCAAGTGGATCATCAAATCTTGATTTCTGCAGATGCTTTATGGGAAGAGGGGTTTGGCGTCATCTTCCCGGAGCTTTGGGGTGAAAGCGGGTTTGAAGAGGTCGCACAAACTTTAGAGTTAATTGAAAGCCTACCTGTAGCCTTAGTCATTCCTGGCCATGGAAAACCTTTTACCGATGTGAGCAAAGCTCTGGGCGTTGCCTACTCCCGATTGGATTATCTGTCATCAGATGCTGATCGCAATGCGCGTCATGGCGCCAAGGTGCTGCTCAAATATAAATTACTCGAGTGGCGCAGTATGGATATGGATTTTGTCCATCAGTGGATAAGCGGAACGCCAGCACTGACTCATATTGCTAAACAATTAAATATGAGTTTGACTGAGTTATCAGATTGGCTACCTCAGTCATTGGTTAAGGCAAATGCCGCCAGAATTGAGCATCACCACCTAGTAAATATGAATTAAGAAATTTAAAGCAATCATGCTTTAAAAGTTGAACGAAAGCTTTCCATAATAGGACCAATCGTATTGTTGGAAGGTTTGCACCACTTGCTTGCTCGCACCTATCGCGAATAAGAAATGTTGATTGATGCGATGGGTGACCATGGCATCAATGGGCACAAACCATCCGCCACCAGCGCTGTTATAGATAACCCCATTCTCATCCCAGAAGCGAATCTGAGTATCGGGGGCGATATTAAAGCCTAGGGTGGGATATAGCTCGAGTCGCCTGGCTAGGGCTGGTTGGTTAAGGGCGCTGGCTAAGGTACCATTTTTTGAATAGAAGCCATACATATAGCGCACCAATGGAGAAAAGTCTGCCAGAGGAGATCTGCTCCCCTCGGCTGGATGAAAGACCATACCCGCTTGTGGGCCTGCAGCCCATTGCCCATTATTTCCAAAGGGAAAAACGATTCTTCCCCCTAGGGTCCCATCCCAGCTCTTGAGTATTCCAGGATGATTGCCCCAGACCGTAAGGAGCGTGTTGCCAGCGGCATAGTTGCCAGAGCTTTGGTTGGGGAGAAGTGGCCCATAAGCAGAAACATAGGAAGTATCTAGCCTCATTGTGCCGCGCCACTGATCAATCTGCACAGGCTGGTAATAGCGTAATTTGAGAGTATTGCTTTGAGCTTGCGGCTCGTAGGCATCGTGATAGCCCCAAAACTCTAAAATATGCTGATCTGAGATGGGGTTTGGATCGCTTTTCAGATTGAAATATTTGCTGAGATAATTATCCTCATCAGCCATTACCTTGGCTGCTGCGTTCAGCAAGCAAAGACAGAGAAGAATACGCAGCAATTTCATATAGTCAATAATATTAAATGATTGCCGATTTAATCAGAAATAATCAAAGAGAAGAAAATGGAACATACCGCTTTAATTACAGGTGCGACAGCAGGATTTGGTGAGGCTACAGCACGTCGCTTTTTAGCTCATGGACACCAGGTCATCGCTTTGGGCAGAAGGATGGAGCGCCTAGAGGCATTAAAGGCATCGCTGCCTGTTGACCAACAACAGAAATTACTAACTCTTGCAGTAGATGTATGTGACAGCAAGACGGTGGATGAATTGGCTGCAACCTTGCCGCCACAATTTGCTCGCGTCACGATTTTAGTTAACAACGCAGGTTTGGCTTTAGGTCTAGAGCCTGCGCATAAGGCAGTCCTCTCAGATTGGGATCAAATGATTGATACCAATATTAAAGGCTTAGTTCATATGACTCGCGCATTCTTGCCGGGCATGGTTGAGCGTCAATGTGGACACGTTATCAATTTGGGATCAGTTGCCGCTAACTATCCCTACCCAGGTGGAAACGTATACGGTGGCACAAAAGCATTTGTACAACAATTTAGTTTAAATTTGAGAGCAGATTTGATTGGCACCCCAGTAAGAGTGACTTGTATTGAGCCAGGTATGTGTTCTGGTACTGAATTTTCTAATGTCCGCTTTAAGGGGGATGATGCAAAGGCAGAGACTGTCTATAAGGGAGTAGAAGCTTTAAGTGCCCACGATGTAGCCGAAGCAATCTTTTGGTCTGCGACTTTACCAAGTCATGTGAATATTAATGTCTTAGAACTCATGCCGGTTCAGCAAGCATTTAATGCATTTAGCGTGTACCGCGGGGAATTTAAAAACAGTTAATCCCAGCAGTTAAAAACCTATTTTTTCCATTGATAAAACTGAGGATAGACGCGCATCACTACTGGCCCATCAAAATCCCAGGATTTACAGGTGCCCAGGTACAGAGGTGGCTTGTCCTCATCGGACGAAAATAGCGCGCCTGGGATAGATTGAAAAGCAGCAGTTGCCATATTAGCCAATAGTTCACGTAAATGGGTGCAGCCTTTAATACCACCCAGATGCGTATTGATAGTTTTTCGCCAGCCTTTGCCTAGTTTTTCGCCAATCAGCATATTCATCGGCGGTATTACTTCTGGACATTCTGGATGCGGGTGGCTATCCATTGCCACTTCGATTGCAGTAATAAGCAAATCTTGATCTACTGTTAAGCGCACCCACATGTCATGGAATGGTTCTCCTGGATTCCAGGTTTTAGCGCCGGTCGTAAAGGGGTGAGATTTACTATCTCTTAAATGCCCTTCGATATCCCATAGCCCATCTTCGCGGGCATAGCCATAAAAGGTGATTGCGCGAGTATGTAGATGGGAGCGTGCGGTAGGTGTAGAGAGCATAGGATGATAGGTTCTAGAATAAAGGCTGCAGGACTAATCTTTCATGATAATCAATTCATCACCTTCATGTAAAAATACACCCCCTTGTAGTATCCTCAGCAACATATATGGCAAAACCCCTTCCATTAGAAAAAATTCTGTTTAGCCAAGGCTTTGGTACTAGGCGCTATTGCAGCGATCTAATTTATGCAGAACTTGTTAAGGTCAATGGTGTATTGGCAGATGACCCCGAGGAGCGGGTGTCTACTGAAGGCTTACTTTTAAACGTAGAAGGTAAAGATTGGGAATTTCACGAGAAGGCATACATTGCTTTTAATAAGCCCTTAAATTATGAGTGTTCCCATAAGACCACCCATCACCCTAGTGTTTACAGCTTGTTACCAAAGCCCTTTGTAGAGCGAGGCTTGCAATGTGTAGGGCGATTGGACTTTGATACCACGGGCTTGATTTTGATCTCTGATGACGGTCAGTTCATTCATAAGATGACGACCCCAAAAAAGAATATTGGCAAGGTTTATGAGATCACTACACCTGAGCCTATTACCCAAAGGCAAATCGACCACCTTTTAAACGGAGTTGTCTTAGATGATGATCCCAAACCTTGTTTTGCTTCCGCTTGTAAATTATTAGATGAAAATCGCTTAGCAATGACGATCGTCGAAGGGCGTTACCATCAAGTCAAGCGCATGATGGCTGCGGTAGGCAATCACGTCATTAAATTGCATCGTACTGAGATTGGTCAATACGTCATGCCAGCTGATTTAGAGCAAGGGGAGTGGCGGTGGCTTTATCCCGAAGATTTGACATTGCTTTCAAAAAGCGTAGATGCACTTCATGTGCCCAGTGCGAGGAAAGATTAACTCTTTGATGAAACCCCATTTGCAACCTCAAGCCTTGCCGAAAAATTTTAATTTTAAGAAAGCAGTTCCTGACTGGGATGTGAATATTAAAGACAATCTAATAACTCGTCAATTTGTATTTAAAGACTTTAGAAGTGCTTTTGATTTTATGAGCTTGAGTGCTCAATATGCTGAGGAGATCAATCACCATCCAGATTGGTTCAACTCGTGGAACAAGGTGAGCGTAAGATTAAGCACTCACTCAATAAAGGCGCTAAGTGATCTGGATATTTTGATGGCTCAAGCAATGGACCACTTCGCCCAGAAAACTTTAGGAGTTGCTTAAGCGCTTGGTTAAGCAACTGAAAAATCATTAATTAATGCTCTTCTTCTGAGTCATCTTCCTCTGAGGTGATACTCATGAGAATCGTGGCTAATAAGCCATATACAACTTCAGTTGAAATCATACCATCCTCATCAAGCTCATCCATCAGATCATTAAGGCAATCTTCAGTAGGCTCATTTAAGAGAGTCATGGCACATTCGCAACCATAGTCAAAGTCTTGATCATCTGGGGCTTGGGTTTCGTCAGTCATGTTTATCCTTTATATAACCTGCAGAATAGCAAATAAAAATGAGCTAGCCCAGTCATTTTTTGGCAAAAAGACCATTTTTTACTAAAGCTCTAAAATAAATACCAATGAAAAATTTAACCTTTAATTGCTGGCTTTCGTGGTAGCCCTTTCCCAAGCATTTCAATCGCATTCAGCCACTTTCTTTATCGTTGCGGTTATTAGCGTACTCATTGTGGGGATTTCAAAAAGTGGCTTTGGTGCTGGACTTGGGGTCTTGTCGCTACCATTGATGGCAAGTCAGTCCAGTATTAATGAGGCCTTGGCGATTTTATTGCCTTTGCTGATCGCAATTGATTTAGTGGGGTTACAACGATTTATTAAAAATGCAGATTATCGGATCCTTAAGCTAGTGCTGATACCGGCTATGCTGGGAATGTTGCTAGGCTATCTTTTTTTCTCAGCCATTACTCCCAAAATTTTATCCCTCTCCATTGGCATTTTTACTTTGCTTTTTCTGATTCAGAACTTGGTAATGGCCCGCTTGAATTTAAAGGAAGCAAAGCCTTACCCCTGGCTAGGAAGAGTTATGGGATTAGTTTCTGGTTTTACCTCTTTTGTTGCGCATATTGGCGGCCCTCCAATTACGGTATATATGCTCAGAGAAAAAGTGATTCCCATCATCTACACATCTACTTTAGGCGTATTTTTTGCCATCATCAACTTTGGCAAGTTAGTGCCGTACGCATATCTCGATTTGCTCAGCTTTAATCAACTATCCACTTCAATCCTATTACTGCCTTGTGTGCCAGTTGGCGTTTATCTTGGATTTTATTTAGCTAAACGGATATCGATGAAGTGGTATTACATTATTGTGCAATTTTTTCTAGCAGTAGCAAGCGTAAAATTGATTGCAGATGGTTTGCTCGCATAACACATTTATAAAGCAGAAGATGAACACCAAAACCCTCCATTCCACTACCGCTCTTTTGCTACTGGCCTATTGCGCTATTGCGCAGTCGCAAACTTTTTCACCTTACACGCCTGCTCAAATTAGGGAGTTTAATAATCAGCCCATTGCTCCTGAAGAAACTCCTGCCGGAGCAATCTATCCTGATAATAAAAAGCCCAAAGCTAATCCGAAGTCATCACTGGGTGCGCATTACTTTAGCCAACCATTAGGCGAAGAAGCAGCTGAGGCGCAGGATACTGATTCAGCCACCCCCTTCACACCAACACCATCTACATTCACATTTTAGGCAATCGTCAGATCAGGGATAGAGTAAACATTCAATAACTCCAAGGCCGTTTTTGGTGTTGCATTAAGCCAGCTATGAAAGAGCTCCGTTCGCATTGGTACGACAGTTCGCTTTTCATCTTCAGGTTTATGAAAACGCTTCATGAAAGGATGACTGTCAGCATTAATCGTGAGCATCGAAAAAGACACCACTAGTTCACCGTTTTCTGGGTCAGTCCAGGTATCCCAAATGGATGCAATGGCCATGGGCTCATCATTTACCTGCTTGATTCTGGTTCGGACTGCTTTACCTGACTCATAGCAAGACTCATAAAAAGAATCTACCAAGGCTAAGGCGTAATGGCGATTCTGCCAGGCTGATTGGTAGGAGGGTTTTTCATTAACAGTCTCAACCCGGGCGTTATAGGTTTTTTTGCCAAAAGTCTCTTCCTTAGCCCAGGCCGGAAGCAGTCCAAACCGCGCCAGTCCAATAGCCGTGCGTTCGGTATTGTGACTTTTGAGAATGATAGGACTTGGGTAGGTAGGAAAGACGTCATGAGTGCCAATCAAAGGTAGATTAAGGTCAAATCGGTTTTTGACCCATTTCACGTCGACGGTGGTGAGATATTGAACGCACATATTTGAATTCTACATTTAACAGTTCGGGCACTGCTGGTACCATAAGGGCTATATTCCATAAGAGGGCAAAAAATGAAACGATCCGTAATTCGCTTAGCTTTAACTATTCTGTTCTTAGGTTCCATGATGAGTGTGGCGCAATCCCAAAGTGGTTTGCCAATCAATGCAGCCGCCTCTGTTAATGGGTTAATTATTACCAATGATGCCGTAGAGCAAGGTATGCAAGCTGCATTAGCCCAGGGGCAAAAGGACTCGCCGGAGTTGCGCAATGCCGTCTTATCCAAATTGATCGAGGTGACCTTGTTGTCACAAGAGGCCGAAAAAGATGGTCTGGCCAATTCAGATAAAGCAAACCGTCAGCTAGCATTTATTCGTCAGAATTATTTGGCCGAACTTGAGCTGTCCACTTTTTTATCACAGAATCCCATCACTGATAGCGACATTCAGGCAGAGTACAGCCGTGAGATCGGCTCATTAGGGCCACAGGGGATGATTGTCGAATACAAGGTAAGTGATATTGCTGTAGCAACAGAAGCGGATGCTCAGGCGGCACTGGCTCGCATTAAAAAAGGTGAGTCATTTGATAAAGTTGCTAAAAGTATCTCCTTGGCGCCTAACAAAGCTCAAGGCGGTGCAGTAGGTTGGGTGCAGGCTGGGCAAACCTTGCCACAGATTGCCGAGGTATTAACAACACTAAATAAAGGTCAAGTTTCTTCGGCCCCTATTAAAATGCAGCAAGGTTGGTACTTAGTGAAGTTAGAAGACAAGAGATCAACTAAGCCACCTAGTTTTGAGCAAGCTAAACCCGCTATTCGCAATGGCTTAATGCAGAAGAGGCAATTTGAGCTCCTCTCTAAATTACGGCAAACCGCGAATATCGTAGTTCAGTGAACTTCAAATAAATCAGAAAAAAAGCGCTTCTTGAGCGCTTTTTTTTCAAGGGCTCGAATACTCCTATGAAGAGTAAGATGGAGTTCTAATGCCAATTGAGTTCCTCCAGTTATTAACCAGCGCAGATCGGTCTCATAAGACGAACTTACAGCTAGGTGCCTATATGGCATTTGTGGCGGGAGCTGTTAATGCGGGTGGATTTTTAGCGATTGCTCGCTATACCTCACACATGAGCGGTATTATTTCTGCCATTGGGGATGATTTGGCTTTGAATAACATCGTATCCGTACTGGGCGGAATTTCTTTGTTAGCCTCTTTTCTCATGGGGGCTGCGACCACGGCCATTATTGTGAACTGGGGACGTAGAAGAAAAATTCATAGTGAGTTTGCGCTCCCACTTTTATTGGAAGCCGTGTTGTTACTCATTTTTGGTGTTGTTGGTGCTAACCTGAACCTCTATCTGCCTTTAACAGTCCCGGCGATTGCCTTAGTGCTTTGTTTTATTATGGGTCTACAAAATGCCATTGTGACCAAAGCCTCTCATGCAGAAATTAGAACTACCCATATGACCGGTGTAGTTACGGATATTGGTATTGAGCTCGGTAAGTGGATTTATTGGAATAAATCTAAAGAATCAAATAAACAGGGCTATGTAGAGGTAAACACAGAAAAATTAAAAGCGCATAGCTTCATTTTTGCTATGTTCTTGGTCGGCGCAATTATTGGCGCCATTAGCTTTAAAAAAGTTGGCTATATTTCTGTTGTCCCTTTATCCATTTCTTTAATCCTGATTGCATCTATGCAAATATATAAAGATGTCAAAGTGCTATTTAAGGGATAACACATCTTTTTGTGTGCGGTGCAAAAGGAGCGTGCTAAGTACCATCTAATTCATACGGCCATTACCAGTGGTAATGCTAAATACTTATATTTCCTGTAAGGTTAGTGATGCTGACTCGGATAATCCGTTTTACATAGTCATTGGAGATAGTTATGACAACTGAATCAACTTGCCCGTTCTCAGGCGCAAACAAAAATACACCCAGCAGTAAAGACTGGTGGCCTAATCAACTTGATTTAAAGTCACTAAATCAACATTCTCCATTGATTAATCCAATGGATCCGGGCTTTGATTACGCCGCAGAATTTAAAAGTTTGGATTTAAATGCAGTCATCGAAGATCTTAATGGCTTAATGACTACACCTCAAGATTGGTGGCCTGCAGATTATGGACATTACGGGCCCTTATTTATTCGTATGGCATGGCATAGCGCAGGCACCTATCGGATCGCTGATGGACGCGGTGGTGCTGGGACCGGAGCGCAACGCTTTGCGCCACTTAATAGTTGGCCTGATAATGTGAACTTGGATAAAGCCCGTCGTTTACTGTGGCCTTTAAAGCAAAAGTATGGAAAAAAAATCTCATGGGCTGATCTAATAGTTCTTGCTGGCACGATTGCAATCCAATCCATGGGCTTGAAGATATTTGGTTTCGCAGGTGGGCGAGTAGATGCTTGGCAGGCTGAAGATATTTACTGGGGTCCAGAATCTAAGTGGTTAGCAGATGAGCGTTACAAAGGGGATCGAGAATTAGCCAATCCCTTGGCCGCTGTGCAAATGGGTTTGATCTATGTAAATCCTGAGGGTCCTAATGGAAACCCGGATCCATTAGCAGCTGCGCGTGATATTCGCGAGACATTTGCGCGTATGGCAATGGATGATTTCGAGACGGTTGCGCTAATTGCAGGAGGCCATACCTTTGGCAAAGCCCATGGCGCTGCAGATCCAGGCCAGTATGTTGGCCCCGAGCCAGAGGCTGCCCCAATTGAAGAACAGGGTCTGGGCTGGAAAAATACTTTTGGCACGGGTAATGGTGATGACACCATTTCAAGTGGACTGGAGGGTGCCTGGACAACCAATCCAATTGCCTGGGATAACAACTACTTTGATAACCTGTTTGCTTACGAGTGGGAATTGACAAAGAGTCCTGCTGGCGCACATCAGTGGACTCCTAGAGAAGCTTCGGCGGCTGGAACAGTTCTCGATGCGCATGATCCATCTAAGAAACATGCGCCTATGATGTTTACAACCGACTTGGCTTTGAGGTTTGATCCTAGTTATGAAAAAATATCTAAACACTTTCATGAAAACCCACGAGAGCTTGCAGATGCCTTTGCCAAAGCTTGGTATAAGTTAACTCACCGCGATATGGGTCCACTGGCTAGATACCTTGGCCCACTTGTTCCACAAGAACGGTTGATATGGCAAGATCCCATTCCCCCAGTAGATCATCCCTTAATTGATGAGTTAGATATCACTGATTTAAAAGGCAAGGTCTTAGCTTCTAATTTATCTATCTCTCAGCTAGTAAACACTGCCTGGGCATCTGCGGTGACATTTCGCGGGGGAGATAAACGTGGCGGGGCAAATGGCGCACGCATTCGTCTTGCGCCACAAAAGGACTGGGCAGTAAACCAGCCAATGGAACTAGGTCAAGTACTGCGTATATTTGAAACTATTCAGCGGGAGTTCAATGCCGATCAGTCTGGCGGTAAGAAAGTCTCAATGGCGGACTTAATTGTGTTGGGTGGTTGTGCTGCTATTGAGGGAGCTGCCAAGAGAACTGGTTACACGATTACAGTGCCGTTTACTCCGGGGCGGATGGATGCCTCTCAAGAAGAAACGGATATTCATTCCTTTGCTGTGTTGGAACCCACTTCAGATGGGTTTAGAAACTATCTTGGCAAGGTGCATGAAGACTCATTGGCTGAGCGCTTGATTGATCGAGCCAATCAGCTCACGCTCAGTGCGCCTGAAATGACCGTATTGATTGGTGGTATGCGTTCACTAAATGCCAATTTCAATCAATCACAAATGGGTGTATTTACTAATAGGCCAGAGACGTTAACAAATGACTTCTTCATTAATCTTTTGGATATGAATACAGTCTGGAGTAAGTCTGCTGATACTGGAGTAATGCATGGGCATGATCGTCAATCAAGTGAGTTGAAGTGGACCGGCAGTATTGTGGATTTGGTTTTTGGGTCGAACTCTGAACTTCGAGCTCTTGCGGAATTCTATGCCTGCAGTGATTCCGAAGAGAAATTCATTCACGATTTTATTTCGGCATGGAATAAGGTGATGAATTTAGATCGATATGATCTTGATTAATTAAACGTGGGACAGATGAAAAAAGCGCACGTCAAGTGCGTTTTTTTCATACTCTGAAGAAATTATTAACTACAGTTTTTTTCTCACAATCTTAAAATCAGTGTCATCCACCATGCTTTCAATGCTAAAGCCAAGACTGCGCATGAGTTTGAGCATCCCAGGGTTTTTAGATAACACTAGCCCATCGATTTCCGATAGACCTTTATCGCGTGCAACTTCCATAATGCTAATCATTAATCGGGAGCCAATTCCTTGGCCTCCAAAGTTATCAGTAACGACTAAAGAAAATTCACAGCTAGCTTTGTCTGGATTGGTGCTGTAGCGTGAGACCCCAATAATTTTTTCAGTTTTAACCAAGTCGCCAGCTTCATCCAGCTTGGACTCCTGAATCAATGCAACTAATGCCATCTCCCGGTCGTAATCAATGAGTGTAAATTTTGCTGCCATGGATGGTGGGAGCTCGGGGGAGTTGGAGATAAATCTAAAGTAGCGAGATTCATCTGAAAGAGTTTTATAGAAGGCTTTAAGCATATCCGCATCATCAGGATGAATGGGTCTAATCAAGTATTCGCCACCATCTTTCAGAGGACAAGTTTGCTCGTATTGATGGGGATAAGGCAGGATAGCTAAATGGTTATAAAGGCCGACTTGACTATTTTTCAGTATGGGTGAATTGCTGATGGCAATTCTGGCATCGACTGCAATCGCACCAGTTTCATCCACGATGATGGGGTTGATATCCATTTCGAGTAGTTGTGGCAACTCACAAGCCATTTCAGATACGCGTAATAGAATTTGTTCAATTGCCTCTTGATTTACGGCAGGTGCTCCGCGCCATTCCCCTAAAGTTTGAGCAATACGTGAACGACTAATGAGCTGGTGAGCGAGGTATTGATTGAGTGGCGGAAGCTCCATGGATTGATCGTTGAGTAGTTCAATCATGGTGCCACCTGCCCCAAATGCAATAACCGGCCCAAAAGGCTCTTCATTGACAAGGCCAATATAGATTTCTCGGCCACGCTTATTGCGAACCATTTTTTGTACTGTAATGCCATTAATTTTTGCTTTAGGCGCTAAGCGTCCTACCGTTTGCATCATATGTGTATAGATGTCTCTTACACCCACCGCATTCATCACATCCAATGCTACTCCATTGACATCAGACTTATGGCTAATATCGGGCGAGTCAATTTTGAGGACTACTGGATACCCAATTTGATTGGCTACCATCATGGCTTCATTGGGACTTTTAGTCAGAATGGTTTGTGTAATTGGAATATAAAAGGCAGAGAGCAAAGCTTTTGATTCCAATTCAGTTAAGACAGTCCTTCTTTCGGCCAAAACATTTTCAATGATCAGTTTGGCGCCATCCAAGTCTGGGCTCAAAGATTTAGAAAGAGGTGGTGGCGTTTGTTGGAGTAGTTTCTGGTTAGCATAAAAGCTGGAGATATTTCCAAAGGCGCCGACAGCCGCCTCTGGCGTTCTAAAAGTAGGGATATTGGCATTGGCCAAGAGTAATCTGCCAACTACTACGGATGAGTCGCCCATCCAGCAGCTTAATAGTGGCTTTGATATTTCTTTTCTAATGCCGGTAATAGCCGATGCCAGTAGCAGACTATCAATGGACGGTTTAGGGGAATGAATAACCAATATTCCATCGACATTAGGATCGCTGTTGGCGATTTCAATCGCTGCGCAGTATTGCTCAGGCGTGGCATCTTCGGATAGATCAACTAAATTATCAAGAGAAGCGTATGGAGAAATCAGTGGTTTTATTTTTTCAATTGATTCAGGAGAAAGCTTGGCCAGCATCAAATGAATATCACTAATACTGTCAGCTGCCAATACACCAGGACCACCACCATTGGTAATCACGGCCAATTTATTGCCAACCCGGCGGTAGCTAGAGGCTAAGCATTTGGCTGCAGAGAAGAGCTCGACAAAGGACTTCACTCTCACGGCACCTGCCCGCCGAATTGCCGCATCAAATACTGCATCACTGCCAACAATAGTGCCGCTGTGGGTTTTAGCCGCCTCATTGCCTGCAGGTTTATGGCCAGACTTCAGAACGATGACGGGTTTGATATTGGCAGCAGCTCTTAAGGCGCTCATAAACTTCCTAGAATCAGTAATTCCCTCTAGATAGAGAACAATGCTTTGCGTTTTGGCATCATTGCCTAAGTAGTCCAATAATTGGGCAATATCTACAGAGGCGTGTTGTCCAATGGAAGCCACGAAAGAAAAACCAACCCCGTTAGTTTTTGCCCAGTCGAGCATTGCACAGGTCAATGCTCCTGATTGAGAGAGGAGTGCAAGGGGGCCAGAATTTGCAAGGTCGCTCATGACGCTAGCATTGAGATGGCGATGGGGCCGCTGGAAGCCCATGCTGTTTGGACCCAATAACTTCATGCCATAGTACTTGGCAAGATCTTTTAATTCCTCGCTATGTGTTTTATTGACCCCAGAGCAGATTAAGACAGCAGCCTGGTGTTTTAGGCGACCAGCCAAGTCAAGAGCAGAGATTAATTCCTCTTGAGGAAGGGCGATGATAGCCACCTCTTTTGTTTTAATATCTTTTTTACTTAAATCAAGAGTGGTGTTGACATCCACCCACTCCACTTCGCCTAAATACTTCCCTTCTTGGAATAGCGTTAAAAAGAGCTCTTGATAGGAGCCTTGTATTGGGGGATTTTTTGAATTTGTGAAAATGGAAACAGAGCTTGAGTCAAGCAATGCGTTTAAGTAATGTTTTTCCAATTAAACCCCCTCCAATAAATACTATTACGTACGCTACAAAAGTGCGAGCAAGACGGTTCCAAACATAACCGCCCTATAAAAAATACATGAGGTGTCTATTTAGATATTTTCATGGCAACAGTTATTATTTGCCACAAGACTCATTTATAAGCGCTCTCTACTAAGTCGATATTACCCATGTCATCTTCTTTATGAAAATTTTGGTATGTAAGCCCCAATTTCTTCTGAAATATGGTCGGAATGGCTGGTGATATGGAATAGCAACGCAACACCTCAAATCTCAAGACATGCGCCCGAGTATCCAATTAAGCCTCTAAATAGGGCTTGATATAGCGCAAATCAAGACCACTTATTTACTAGTTTTTGATTTTGTTTCTAATAGATAAATTCGTTTTATATCCCTCAGTAAATCAAGTCCGAACTAATTTGGCGGTTATCATTGCCCATTAACATCTTAATGAAGTGGGTGCGATAGCATCCAATCCAATCTGTTTTATTTGTTTTCTTAGTCGTTTATTAAAATAGGAATTGGTAGCGCATGTTAAGTAATTCACGGATATTAGATGCTAAATTTCGCAGCAAAATTATGTCGGCAGATGAGGCGGCAAAGTTAATTCTTCCAGGCGACACTGTTGGGATGAGTGGCTTTACTGGTGCCGGCTACCCAAAAGAAATTCCCCTGGCTTTAGCAAAACATATCACCGAGGCAAATAATCGCGGAGAACGATTTCGAATTAGCGTCTGGACTGGCGCTTCAACGGCCCCTGAATTGGATGGAGCTTTGGCTAAAGTTGATGGGATCGAAATGCGACTTCCCTATCAATCTGATCCAACTTGCCGCGCGCGCATCAATGCTGGGCAAATGGAATATATTGACATTCATTTATCTCACGTTGCGCAATTTGCTTGGTCTGGATTTTTAGGTAAATTAGATACTGCCGTTATTGAAGTCACTGGCATTACTGAGGAGGGGTATCTGATCCCTTCATCATCAGTAGGCAACAATAAGACTTGGCTTGACATGGCTGACAAGGTAATTTTAGAAGTGAATAGTATGCAGAACCCCCTCTTAGTTGGGATGCATGATATTTACTATGGCACTCGTTTGCCGCCCGATCGCCAACCTATTCCGATAGTGAAATCAAGTGATCGTATTGGCATTCCATACCTTCAGGTTGACCCTAAAAAAGTGATTGCTGTGGTTGAGACTGCATCGCAAGATCGTAATTCAGCATTTAATCCGCCTGATGCAAATTCGCAAAAAATTGCAGAGCACATCCTTGAATTTTTAGAGTTTGAAGTGAAAAAAGGGCGTTTGCCCGAGCATCTTTTGCCTCTACAGTCTGGGGTTGGCAACATCCCTAACGCCGTATTGGCCGGTTTAAATAAAGGCAGATTTGAAAATTTAACTGCCTATACCGAGGTCTTGCAAGATGGAATGCTCGATATGCTTCTATCTGGAAAGATGACCTGCGCATCAGCTACTGCCATCTCGCTTAGCCCCGAGGTGCTGGCTCGATTTAATGGTGATTTAGATACCTATCGTCAGAGCATTATTTTGAGAACTCAAGAAATCAGCAATCATCCTGAGGTGATTCGGCGTTTGGGCATAATTGCCATGAACGGGCTTATAGAGGCCGACATCTATGGCAATGTAAATTCAACCCATGTGATGGGTACGCAAATAATGAATGGTATCGGTGGTTCGGGTGACTTCGCTAGAAATGCCTATCTATCTATTTTTATGACTCCATCGACCGCTAAGGGTGGGGCTATTTCTAGTATTGTTCCGATGGTCTCACACGTTGACCATACTGAACATGATGTCCAAGTCATTGTGACGGAACAAGGTTTGGCAGACTTAAGAGGGCTCTCGCCTAAGAAAAGAGCTAAAGTAATTATCGAGAAATGCGCCCATCCAGATTTTAAAGCTGCCTTACTGGATTATTACGAAAGAGCTTTGCGCGACTCCGCTGGGAAGCATACTCCGCACTTACTCGATGAAGCTTTTTTATGGCATCGGAATTTCTTAGAAAAAGGCCATATGTAATCTTGTGATTACGCCTTTGGATGGCGGGGCAAGGTAGATCATCCACCTTGGATAACATCAGATAGAACCATGCTCTATATACTTAAAACGTTAATTTCTGCTTTAATAATTGTCGTAGTTGGCGAGCTTAGTAAGCGTAGCTCTGCCTTGGCGGCCTTTTTACTAGCATTGCCCATTGTCTCGATTACTGCATTTATGTGGATATATCTAGAGTCTAAAGATGGTGTAAAGATAGCTGAAATTAGCGAGGGAACATTTTGGTATGTGCTCCCAACATTACCAATGTTTTTGTTCCTGAGTTGGTTGCTGAGAAATAACTACAATTTCTACTTAGCGCTATTTATTTGTTGTTTATTGACGGCAGGCTTATTTGCTATAACGCAATACTTTTTAGCGCGATAGTTTCGAGTGTCATTCAAAGCTGATTGATCCGATGATCTTCATCACCCAGCTATCACTGTTCTGGTTTGTGCCCTTACCAATGCCTAGGTTAATATTTGATTTGTCATATTTAGTATCAAGCGCTAAATAAGCTGTATTAAAACGCTGGGAAATAGGAAAGGTATTTGTTGTATTGCTCATTTCGCTGTAGTACTCGGCACCAATAGATGTGTTGGGTGTGAGGCTATAGGCAAGCTTTCCAGATGGGGCAAAAGCCGTGCCACCACTTTTATTTAAGCCAATATCTATAGAAGGATTTACCGTAAGTCGCCATTTCGTCAGCTGTAAGGCAAGTATGGGAGTAAGTTCATAAAATAATTGTTCTTGTCCACCAATATCTCTTAGGTAGACAATTTCATTTTTAACTCCATAGTGCCAGAGACCTTCTTCATCGTGAGTGGGAATGTACATATGCCCAACTTTGCCACCATTGACATATGAAGCGCCGTTATACCTGCTCAAAAACGCATTTACTCCAATTTCATTATTTTTTGCTATGCCATAGGCGTATTCCAATCTAGTTTGAAATACGTCCGATTCAATATGTTGAGCCGCACTGGCTTGATAGAGATTGGTCTCCACTTCATAGCTAGATTGTTTTTGTTCTGCGATCAGTTCATCATGAACTTTGATCTCGAAAGGGGCTGAGAACACCGGCGCACTGACGAGGGGTAGCCACAGAAAAGTCGCCTTAAGTAGTTTTGCTGCGGATCTGAAAAATGACATTGTGAAACTATAAAGGACGAAATCGATTCCCTTTTGTTTTCAAAATCTTAAGAGGCCTAAAATATTCTTTTATCTAACATCCTAATTGGGATGCAAGGTCCTCAATATTCTTAGCGTGATAATCGGTAAAGGTCTCCTGCTGTAGATCGCCCCTTGTAACATGGGGGCCGAATTCAAGTGGCCTCTCCACAAAAGCCGTTTTAAGTCCACAGGCCTTTGCAGATACAAGGTCGTCCTTGTGTGCAGCTACCAGCATAACTTGCTCAGGATCAATATCAAAAATATTCGCAACACCAAGGTAGGTTTCAGGGTCGGGTTTATAGTGCCGAAATACTTCAGCAGAAAGAATTAGATCCCATGGGAGTGAAGCGTGTTTAGCCATATCCGCGAGAAGACCAAGATTGCCATTGGATAGAGTCACGATGGTGAATTTACTCTTTAGTCTGCTGAGGCCTTTTACGGTATCTATCCACGGAGTGAGGCGGTGCCAGATCAGATTTAGCTCATGAATTTGATCTTCAGATAATGAATTAATGTTAAATAGATTTAAAACATCATCCAAAATCAAGCGATGTAAATCATCTATTTTTGTCCAAGGCAGCTTTCCAGAGCGGACTTTCGCCATTGCTGGTTTATAGCCCGTTCGCCATGCAGTAGCAAATTCATTGGGATCAGCTGCTAGGTTTAATCTTTTGACTTCGGCAGCGATTGATCCATGCCAGTCCACTACCGTGCCAAAGACGTCAAATGCCAGTACTTTTGTTTGCTTAATCATGACTAAAATTTCTCTAGGAAGCGATAAAGGTCTAGGGGCAATCAATGCACCTGAGTTTGATATTAATTGAAGTCGAAAGAAAAAGCCCCAAAATCCCCTTTTTAGCCAGTTATCTCGTTTAATCTATTGCTTGAATCATGATTAAATATAGCGATATCCATTAGATAAAAATATGAATGGAGATATGATGGACCACTTAACCTAAGGTATATATGACAGAAGTGAAAAAATCCCTATCTACAACCATTAAAGAGGCACTCGCTAAAAAGAATGCAAATCAGCATCCTGACTCTAAGGACTCCAAAGAGGGCGGTGGGGTCACTAAAAAGCGTACCGCCCCTCCCGCAGGCGCTGGCAAGGTTATGAAGAAGGCAGCGGGCAGGGGAAGGTAATAAAAGCCTAGATGTCGTTGAGGTAGAACATGACAGGGATTCCCCTGTCATTCATCCTTAACCCTAAAAAATGTCGATAAGCTTGCAAAGTAAGCTCACATAAAGATTCTAGAGGAATAAAACGTGGCCAACTAAATGGCCTTAGCAGTTCAGTTGCCAATTTTTGAGGTTTGGCAAGAATTTCAAAATTCAATTAACATTCGTTGACTAGTCAATGAATTTATGAAAAAACCTACCTCCAGCCTCACAATAGAGTTCTACAAGCCCGAAACTTATCGTTTACAGGGCAGTATTGTGTATTCAATGGTGCGCAATAAATTAATTTATGAGCGATTGGCCGACTCCAAGCTAGTGGATTTAGGTATTACGGCCTCACAAATGAGAGTTTTAATGATGATTGCACACTCAGAGCGTGCAACAGTTTCTTCAATCTCAAGCTGCTTAGCAAATAATGCCGCTGCATCCGTACGAACCATTGATAAATTACAGAGAAACGGTTGGATCAAAAGGTCCCAGTCAGAGAGGGATAAAAGGGTGACCTATCTAAGCCTTACTGTAGCCGGCAGAAAATTATCTAAGGCTATTCCTTCTAGACTATGCGGATTATTAAATAATTCGCTAGAAGGGTTTACTCATCAAGAATTTGAATTATTTAAATCGTTCTTAATGCGAATCGAAAATAATAATCTCAGGCAACTAGAGGACACCTATGCTTAGCCTAGTGGCATTGAGGACCATTCTCTTTACGCTCGCATTAGGACTGATGCTATCTTCATGCGCACTATTTTCACGAAATAGCTTTCCAGAGCAAACGTCTAAGTCATTGGAACGGATTGAGCCAGCATTAGATTCAAAGAACTTTTCAATTGAAGATCAGTGGTGGCAAGCTTTTGGGGATGAGCAACTCAATTTATTAATATCTCAGGGTCTTACACAATCAACCAGTCTTGATATAGCAGCTGCGAAAATAGCTTCAACAAAAAGCATGCTAGAGGCGGAACGAGCGAACTTTCTGCCTCAAGTTGCAATTAGCGGGGCAGTTGATAGGCAGCAATTGTCTACAAATTATATTTTTCTACCCGGTATGCCGGTGTATACCGGATATGGAAACGTTAACGCCAGTTTAAGTTGGTCACTCGACATTTGGGGGAAACAGAAAAAATATTTTGATGCTGCGAAAAATCAAATGAAGTCAGCCCAAGCGAGCTACATGGCATCTAGATTATTAATCTCGACAACCATTGCTAGGGTCTATATAGATTATGACCGTATGACACGGTCTCGTCATTTCTATGCACGTGATTTCGAGGTAAGGAAAATTTTATATCGCATTGCACAAGAGCGACTTCGAACTGGAATGATTGATGTAGTTTTATTAAATCAGCGAAAACTAGAAATGGATAATGCTGAGGTGAATATGAAGCAAGCTGATCTGAGTATAAGAATGGTTCAGCATCAAATAGCGGCGCTAGTACAGGAGGGGCCTACCTGGGGTGAATCATTGAAAGATCCTAGTTTAAAAACTTCCGCTTTAAATTTACCTGAAAAAATTCCATCAAATTTATTAGAAAGAAGGCCTGATTTACAGGCCCTACTAAGTCAAATTGATGCAGCTAAATTACAATTAGAGGGTGCCAAGTTAGAATATTTGCCTGATATCAACCTTACTGGGTTTGCTGGCTTTCAATCATTTGGCTTGTCACAACTCTTCAGCTCGAACAGCAGCCAATTTAGCATTGGACCATTAATCAATTTACCGATTTTTGATGGTGGTAGCATCGCGGCCAATATCACCGGAAAAGAAGCTGGTAGAAATGTAGCCGTCGCTAATTATCAAGAGCAACTGCTACAAGCTCTACGCGATGTTGCTGATGGTATTGCCTCTGTAAAAAGTACGCAGGAAAACTTTATATCAAATCAAACCGCCTATCAGAGTGCGAAATCTAATTTCGATATTTCAAGAAGACGGAATGAGGTAGGAATTATTTCTAAGGAAGGTGTAATTAATTCCGAGGAGAGCTCTTTAACCCAAGGGCAGGCGTTGGCAGATGCTAAAGCCAAAATGTTGACTGCTAATGTGATCTTAGTCCAGGCGCTTGGAGGCTCTTATTTGGAGTCTTCCCGGCAATTGAATGATCCAGCATCTGCTAAATAATTTAATTAGATAGAAAAAATGGACACGAATTCTGCTACTCCGAAATTTAATCGCTTAAAGGCATTCCAAATATTTTTTGGTATTTTAGCTTTTATCTTTCTCCTCGGATTTTTGTATTGGATTTTTATTGGTCGCTTCTCAGAGTCTACTGATGATGCCTATGTCGCTGGCTCTCAAGTTCAAATTGTCGCGCAAATCGAGGGCGCAATCTCATCAGTTAATGTGTCTGATACCCAGTCCGTTAAGGAGGGGCAAGTTTTGTTTCAGATTGATCCAACTGAGGTCAAGCTTGCTTCAGAGAAAATGGACATTGATTTGCTCAATGCAGCGGCCGACTACCAGCGACGGATTGCCCTTCAGGGTGAGGCTTCAGTATCCAAGGAGGAGCTAGATCATGCTCGCCTAGCCCTGCAAAAATCTTCTGCCAATGCACGTCAGGCTTATATCAATGTATTGCGTGCGCAAGTATTAAGTCCCGTCGCTGCTGTTATCGCCAAGCGATACACAGAGGTAGGCCAAAGGGTTGCACCAGGGACTCCATTAGCCTTGATGGTGGCAAGTGACGGAATATGGGTCGATGCGAACTTTAAAGAGGACCAGCTGCATAAGATTAGAGTCGGGCAAGATGCTACTTTAGAGTCAGATATATATGGCAGCAAAATACGTTATCACGGTAAAGTTGTTGGTTTTGCCCCCGGCACTGGATCTACTCTGGCGTTACTCCCAGCACAAAATGCTACTGGAAATTGGGTAAAAGTAGTCCAACGCTTGCCAGTGCGCATTGAATTTAATCCGGATGAATTAAAAGAATATCCCTTAAATATAGGGCTCTCTTTGTATGTCAAAGTCGATACCAAGAATGTTAATGGTGTTCCTCTTTTGGCGATGAAAGAGGGTGCTGTTCGGACGACCGATATTTATCAGAAGCAATTTGATGCAGCTGAGAAACATATTCAGTCATTACTCAATCACACTCAGATTCGTTAAAAAATTTAAATGGCTTCAAATCAAGAGCTAGAGCCATTGCATGGGTACAAGCTAGTCTTAGGGACTCTTGCGTTAGCACTTGGTTCATTCATGAACGTCTTAGACATGTCGATTGCCAATGTAGCACTACCAACCATTGCTGGTGATTTTGCGGTAAGCCCAACTCAAGGGACATGGTTAATTACTTCTTATGCTGTTAGTGAAGCTATTTTTTTACCGTTAACAGGGTGGCTATCTCAGAGAATTGGCGAGGTAAGACAGTTTTTATTTGCCACTATTTTATTTACTTTAGCTTCAATGCTTTGCGGAATCGCTCCGAGCTTTCAGTTTTTAGTAATTGCGCGTATTTTGCAAGGGGTCGTAGGGGCATCCATGATTCCGCTGTCACAAGCTTTACTCATGAAATCATTTCCTCCTGATAAGCGAGGTATGGCCTTAGGTATATGGGCAACTACTACAGTGGTAGCGCCGGTGCTGGGCCCATTTATTGGGGGTTGGTTAACGGATAATCTAGTATGGCGTTGGGCTTTTTATATCAATTTACCATTCGGAATTATTAGCGCCTATTTAGTGTATTGGTTATTTGGCGCTCCAAAACCGGAGGCTTCTACGGATAAGATTGACCTAGTAGGAATATGCCTATTGATTTGCGCAGTAGGGACTATGCAAATTGCATTGGATAAGGGCAGTGAGTTAGATTGGCTATCCTCGCCAATCATTTGTTTTTTAGGTGCTGTATCCATAATTGGGTGGATCTCATTTGTTTTGTGGGAATTAGGCGCCCAGTTTCCAATAGTTAATTTACGTTTATTCAAGCTGGTGAACTTTCGAATGTCGGCTATTTGCTTGGGATTAGGCTCATTTGCTTTTTATATCTATATTGTGATTGGCCCTTTATGGCTACAAACCCAGTTAGGCTACACCGCTTTTAACGCAGGAAAGGTTATGGCAGTTACTGGTATTTTGGCTCTCTTTTGCGGCCCTCTTTTTGGCGCTAATATTCATCGAGTGGATGCTCGAATCATTGCTACTATTGGCTTTATTGCAATGGCTATCGGTTGTTGGATGGCTGCTAACTTCACCACCAACGTGGATGAGACAAGTCTAATGCTTGCCAGAGTAATTATGGGCGTTGGTATTGCGGGATTTTTTATGCCAATGTCGGCAATATCAATGTCCCAACTCCAAGGTAGTCAGATTGCATCGGGAACGGGGATATCTAATTTTTTGCGTAATATTGGCGCTAGCGTTGGTACCGCCGTCTCAACGACTTTGTGGCAAGATAACGCCACTAGACATCATGCGCAATTAGTGGAGAGCGTGCAGATGGGCAATCCTGCTTATACACAATTTACAGATCAGGCGCTAAATCTAGGTATGACTGAGATGCAAAAAAATGCATACATCGACAGCCTTATTAATTCTCAAGCCTACCTACTTTCCACCAATCAACTGATGCTCATTGGTACGGTAATTTTAATTTGCCTAATTCCTCTAATTTGGATGGCTAAACCACCATTTGGATCGGGTAAAGGGGCCCATTAAAATTCTGGCGCTGCCTTTTGGGCGCCACTTGTAATAAGAGTGAAGTCAATATTTAGGAGGATATTTTTTTACTCTCTTGAAGCTTCAATTACCATATTTACGGTTACGTCATCACCTACAAAGGGTGTGTATTTTCCTAGATTAAAATCTGAACGACTTAGCTTAACGATAGCATTGGCGCCACAGGTATATTTCAATGTAAGTAAGTTACGGCTACAGGAAATTTCACTCACTTCAATCGCTATAGGTTTTGTAACGCCCTTAATGGTTACCTCACCGTTAATTGGGGGGATACCATTCTTATTAAAAATGAATTGTTCCGATTTAAAGGTGGCTACTGGAAATCGCTCCGTTGCAAAAAAGTCTTCCGATTGAATGATTTTATTAAATACGGCAGAGCCAGTGCTGACGGACTTTGTATCTATGGTCATATCAATGGTTCCGCCATTGTTTTCTTCATTTAGCGTAATGATTCCAGTCACGCCATCAAAGCGACTTGTCTGTATCGAGTAATTTAGGTGTCTGTAGCTAAAGCTAACGAAAGTATGCTCTGGATCGGCCGTATACACGTCAGCTCCCTGACATAGACTTGCTATGGAGGAAGCTAGAAGAAAAGTGGCAATTGATATAAATTTCATCAATGCCCTTTTAATCTTTGCCTAAGCCAATGCTTAACAAGCCTTATTTCACCGCAACTTCGATCGATTTTTCTAATTTAGGGCCATAGGATTGATGTGCTCCGTTAGCAAATTGCATAGTGAGTTTATATTTTCCTGGAGGAAGATTCACTTCAGTTTCAGTTTGGCCTTTGCCAAAATGTTTATGAGTCTCATCCATTGGGATGACTACCCCAGAAGGGATGCTCTCAGCATTAATTAACAAATGGTGGTGACCAGTATTGGTGGTCATATCACCAGCTGGCGCGATCGTCATTCCAGACACAGCAAAGACGACTTTAAAAGGACTTGTAACGGTAGCGCCATTTTTAGGCTCTACGAAATCTACTGATTGCGCAAACGCGAAATGGCTAGAAAAAGTGATTAAAGCACCTAAAAATAGAGACCTCAGCTTCATTTAATGCTCCTCTGTGTTGAATGATCGGTATTGAATTGATACAGCTGGTACAGGTTGAATACTACAGATGTTTCGGAAGAAATGTTTTTCGTTTATTTATCGGCTTATTTGCATCATAGAAGGATTTCCACATCTGTATGCCTTCTTTATAGGTTTTTAAATCACCTACTATTAATCAGGATATTTTTATGCGGAGACTTTTACGTGTTTTTTCGTAAAAACCGTCTGGTTTGGACTTGACCCAGTGAATAAATTTTTGCATTTCCGGGTGAGATTGAAGTGCAACAGAGTTATTTAATTGAACGGCTAACTCAGTTTCTGTAAAAAGAGCATGTATCTGTCGATGACAAATACGGTGGAGGTATTCAGTATTTTTCCCCCCTTTTGACTTGGGGATTAGGTGGTGGGCATCTTTTTGTGATTTTGGGATGGGGCGATTGCAAATTGGGCAAATGAGATCGGACATTTTCTTCTCGCTTGGAGTCTCAAGAGAGACCATTTTTTGGCGAATTTTTCCAATCATCTTATGTATTCTGCAGGGGATTACTTCAAGGGAGTTAATGACATGGGGGCTATGGCTTTAGTTTTATATTTGACTGCGCACTAGTTTAGTAAATAAGTTTTAAACTTGCACAGTGACAAAATCTCACCTTAAAACCCTGTCGGTACCAGATCTATCTCGCCTGATTGAAATGGCCTGGGAGGATCGTACCCCTTTTGATGCTATTGAGAAAATTTTTGGACTCTCAGAATCTCAAGTAATTGCAACCATGCGCAATGCGCTTAAGCGTAATTCGTTCGAGCTATGGCGTAAACGGGTTACCGGAAGAGTTACAAAACATACGGCCCTTCGCAGTAAAGCAGTTGTTCGCGCTTATTGCGCAACCCAATACAAGCACAAATGAGCTGTCAAAATAGACTGGTATTGATTCTGGGCGATCAGCTAGATTTGCAAGGAGCTGCGCTTCGGGATTTTGATCCGAAGACCGATGAAGTCATCATGATTGAGTCGGCCAACGAGGCCAAATATGTCTGGTCACATAAAGCTAAGATTGCCTTATTTTTATCGGCAATGCGCCACTTTGCCGCGGACTTAGAAAGGCAGAAATATCCGATCACATATATCAGGGAGGCTTCACTGCCGATTGTTGATATCTTGAAGGAGCAACTTCTTAAAAGGAAAATAACTCGCTTGGTTTGCGTAGAGCCAGGTGAATGGCGCCTAAAGCTAGCTCTTGAAGCGTTGGCGCAAGATTTGCATCTAGAACTGGAAATGCGCGAGGATGACCATTTCTATTGTTCCCATCAAGAGTTTTTAGCTTGGGCAAGTAATAAAAAAGAACTTAGGCTGGAATATTTTTATCGCCTAATGCGAAAGACCCATGGGGTTTTAGTGGGGGAGGATGGCAATCCTGAAGGTGGCCAATGGAATTTTGACCGGGATAACCGGAAGCCCTATCCAAAAAAAGGCCCTGGCATAATCGATCCGCCAGCTTCATTTGAGATTGATGAAATCACTGGGGAGGTCCTGAAATATGTGACCAGGGTCTACAAAGATCACCCAGGTTCCTTGGACGCTTTCAATTGGCCCGTTACCAGATCACAGGCCTTGGAGGCACTGCATCATTTTGTGGAATATCGATTGAGGTATTTTGGTATTTTTGAAGATGCTATGTGGACTGACACCCCATTTGGTTGGCATTCAGTTCTATCTAGCTCCCTCAATTTGAAATTACTCAACCCTAGGGAGGTTGTTGATGCTGTAATCGTGGCCTGGAAAAAATATTCCTTAGACCTATCAGCTGTAGAGGGGTTTGTGAGGCAAATTCTCGGCTGGAGAGAGTTTGTTCGGGGTATGTATTACATGGACATGCCCAAGATGGCTCAAGATAATTATTACGAGCATAAGCGAGCGCTACCAAAATGGTATTGGACTGGCCAAACTAACATGTCCTGCATGAAGGATGCTATCGGCCAAACTCTCCAGTATGGTTATGCACATCACATTCAGCGTTTGATGGTTACTGGAAATTTTGCACTTTTAGCGGAGATTCTTCCAACTGAAGTGTGTGATTGGTACCTGGCTATCTATGTTGATGCCATTGAGTGGGTTGAGCTCCCTAACACCGCTGGTATGGCCTTGTTTGCCAATGGGGGGCGCTTCACCAGCAAGCCGTATATTGCTAGCGGCGCGTATATTAAGCGTATGAGTAATTATTGTGGCTCTTGTAAATACAAGCCCGAGATTCGTTTTGGTGAAAGCGCATGCCCAATCACGACGCTCTATTGGAATTTTTTAATTAAGCACCGCCCGCAATTTGAAGCTAGCCCTAGAACAAAATTAATGACAGCTAATTTAAATAGGATTAGTAAGGATGATCAAGATGCCATTGAGATTCATGCTCAGAAAATCCTAAACCATTTAGATGGGCTTTAGAGGTTGGCTGTGAAACAATCGTTTAAGGGTAATAAAGCTTTTTTGCCTAGCAAGAGCTGTGCTGTCTGCAAAAAAGAAATGGTCTGGCGAAAGTCTTGGGCTAAAAACTGGGATGCGGTTAAATACTGCTCCGATGCCTGTAGGGCCAATAAGCTACAGGATAAATGTGCTGAGTAAAGCTACGCTAGATTAGTCGCTTGGCTTTGAGTTACTTTGACTTTCAATTATCTGCCCTGCTAGTTTATAGCCACTAAGCCAAGCGCCCTCAACCCTGCCTCCATGAAGCCAGTCCCCACAAAGCCCTAGTTTTGAGCTTGGATTAAAATGGCATTCTGGTTTGGGGTCCATAAAACCGCTTGCATAACGCCAGCGATGCGTTGTAATTTCAGCATCCTGACAATTTAATCCGAGTTTTTTTGCGCAATTAAGAATCAGTGCCGTCACTTCATCTTTTTCAAACTCTATATTCTGCTGGCTCCATTCTGGATTTGCATGAATTGTCCAGCAATCGAGTCCATCACGACCAGGTTTGGAATTATTTCTGCAGACCCAGCTAATAATTTCATGGTTTACAAACATAGCATCAAATGGCAGGGTGGGCTGCCCTTGAAAGCGCGCCATTACCGTCCAGCACCCCCTCATATCAGCTGCTTTACTGATTTGATTAATTTCTTTGTTCATTGATTTAGTTAATGCAAATGTCTGTGGGGCGGGCAGGGCAAGGATGAGGTAATCAAAATTTTGGCCTAATTGCTCAGATTCTTTGGTGTGAAGTAACCACTTACCATTTTTACGTTCAATTTGATCAATTGTTTGATTAAATTGAACAGATAAGCTTTTGGCTAAATACCTTCCGGGAGAGCTCATATCTGGAAGGCCAACATAGCGGTGCTCTTTTGAAAATGATTCTCGCAATTGATCATCTTCAAAAACTCTCACTGCAGGCATCCAAGTCGCAGCGACATTATTTTTAATCCACGAATCCAACTCCTTAATAAAAAGAGGATCCCTCGCTGTGAAGTATTGAGCGCCATGATCGGCAGTCCACCCATCACCGTACCGAGTGCTCATACGTCCACTGGGGCCGCGACTCTTTTCAAAGATTTCAACCTTGTATCCAAGTGATTGCAGATGGGTAGCGCAGCTCAGGCCTGCTATTCCGGCGCCTACAATGGCGATACTTTCTTGTCTATTAATTTGCAATTTCATAACCAAGATTAATTTTTCGGAACGTGAGATTTATGCGGGGGGCTACGATAAGCTTAGTTTTTAGCAATCCATGATTCCAATATTTTTGAGTTGGGGGATGCATGATTAGTGCGCTACCATTCTCTAAAAAAAGTGGTGCAGTCATCTTATCAACCTTATGCTTAAAGGCAAACTTACGCACACCACCAAGACTCAGAGAGGCGATGGGAGCTTTGCTATCTAACTCTATTTCATCATCACTATGCCACCCCATACCTTCACTACCGCTGTGATAATAATTGAGTAGACACGAGTTAAATTCAAACTGCGCTAATGATTCTATTTTGCATTTTATCAGTAACAGTTCGGGTGTCCATGCTTGGGGATGCTTTTGCACGCCCGAGTAGGTGTATGAACAACCCATATCTCCTACCCAGGCCACCTCTCTCTTGGTAGTAATTATTTTTCCAAAAAGATAAACCTGATCAGGCTGCCATCTAAGAGAGGCCCTCAGCTTATTAAATAAGTCAGCGCAGCTCGCTTCATCAAAAATGCCGGGGAAATAGTTTACGCGGCCATCTTTGGGCAGAACATTAAGAAGGGAGTCCGTTTGAGTTGTGTCAAATAGCTGAGTTTGCATGATCTTGATATACGGGGAGGGCAACACGAATTTCATAAAAACTCTAGAATAGACGCAATTTCCATTTTGCGAGAGTAGTCACCTATGAGCCATTATCTCTATACCTCTTTCATCACTTTAATGACTGTTTTGCTAATGCTTGGCTTGACATTTAATGTTGGAAGAGCCCGTGGCAAATATCACGTTCATGCTCCCGCCATTACGGGTAATGAGTTTTTTGAGCGTGCTTATCGAATTCAGCTCAATACCATTGAAAACGTCATGATGTTTTTGCCTGCTCTATGGCTATATGCCATATTTATTGGTGACAAAGGTGCTGGCGATTCTGGTGTCATCTGGCTGATTGCTAGAGTTTGGTATGCGATTGCTTATCAAATAAACCCTAGCAAGCGTGCTTTGGGTTTTATGATCTCGCTTTTAGTTGTCGCCGGTCTTTGGGCGGGTGCAGCTTATGGTATTTTTAATCTTTATCTAAAGACTTCGTTTTGAAGGCGCCAGATAAGCGTTGTTGTGGATCGGGCGTTTGCATTATTAATGATGCAGGTGAATGTTGGTGTGGCCAAGTTTGGGACGGTGAAAAAATGGCCCTACCAAGTCTAAGTGCCAATTGCGATACCACCCAAGATTTAGCAACGGATTCCAATAAATTTAAACCAGAGTCTTAGATTCTGATTTAAATTGGGCCGGATATCTTCTTATAAAAATCACCCATACACCCTGCGCAGGGAATGGGCCGCAACACCGTCCTTTAAAGCCTCCCTCACGGGCATTGCCAAAATATTCATACCCCGTTTAAAAGCAACCCGTTCAAAGTGACTGGGAATGGGTTTTTTAATGATGGGATAAACCCAATCTGGAAGATTAAGAAAACCAGCACGACTAATAAGCTTGATGAATGGTTTGGCGGCCAAATTGCTTGGAAAGTGCTCCAGTAAATGAACAATGCTTTGGGCACGTTCACCAAAATGCAATTCTTGACTATAGTGTTGAATGACTTTTTCAGTATCAGCGTAGGTATTGGGCAAGTCTATAGCCCCCATCCTTTCTCCTAGAGCCTTCATTTCTAAAAAATACTGGTCTTTTTCGTTAGCGCCCAGTCTTTCTTTTCGGTAGGATTCAAAAGAGCTCATAAAGCTACGCGTCTCTGTTAAATGCACCCAAGCTAGCAGATGAGGGTCACATGCTGCGTATGGTTTGCCAAATTCATCAAATCCTGTAATTTTCGTATGAATTTGATTGACTCTATTAATGACGTTATTTGCCATTTCAGTTGGGCCATAAGTGGTGGCGGCAATAAAAAAAGCTGTTCTGCCAAGCCTACCTTTGAGATCCTCTCTAAAGCTAGAATGATCCCAAACACCAGCTAACGCTTGAGGATGAAGGGCCTGTAAGATTAATGAACTAATTCCACCAATCATCATGGAAATAAAGTCAGAATGTACCTTCCATGCGATTGACTCTGGTCCAAAAAGACCACGATCGCCCAATGGGATTAAGAATGCCACTGGGGGTCCACCACCACCCACCATTTCTCGGATGGTTTTACGAATTAGCTCATCGAGCATATCTTTAATGAAACATTACATCTCTTAAGCCATCGTCCTCAATAATTTCAGTAATCAGATCAAGTCGAATTCTTGGATTACTTTGTGCGAGTAGATGATTTTTTTGGGCCAAGGAAATGGGCAGCAGTTCAGCAAAGCGATTAGATACCCAACCACAATCATCCGTTTTGTAGGGGCGCTTAAAAGGAGCGTCGCCTAAAAGATCCTCACTTTGGATAACGGAAATAATCTCATCTAAGAGTTCGGATACTTTTTGGTGCTCATGGGGAACTGGGATTAGAGGGTCATTTTTTATCAGAGTAATTTCACCCATCCATAAGCCATCGGCTTCTTGTTTAGTACTTAGCAGACTAAAACGTTGCGTTCCAATCGATTTAGTCATATACAGAGCGGGCTGTATAGGATCAAAATCTTCAATTGAAGCGAGCGTACCAATGGTTGAGAAGATGGGTTCTGATGAATTTTCTGAGTCAGGTTCAGTACTGTTAACAATGCTCACCACCCCAAACTCAGTTTTTTCACGTAAGCAGCGTTTGATCATATCCAAATAGCGGGTCTCAAAAATTTTTAGTGCAATAACCCCGTCGGGAAAAAGAACCGTGCCTAGCGGAAATAGGGGCACCCACTGTGTAGATGAAATAAGTTTTTCCATCGCTTTAATTTAATGGATTTCACGCAATCTTGCTGAGTGGCAGATGAAGATGGGTTTTGTATCACCAGTCAGGCATCAGCAGCATTTTCATTTATAAGCTAAATTCTTATCAATCGAACTGGAGAAAAGAATGATTAAAAAGCTACGGATTAAATTGGCACGCTGGATTTTAGGCAATCATTGCCCATGCTATCAAATGGGATACCACCCCATGGTGGATTTCCAGCAAAGAAGCGCCGATCTACTGGAGAAATCTAAACAGCGGGCTAAATTAAAATAAAAAGGCTTTAACGCTGCTTAACTAAAACCGATGGTGCAGGCAATATTTATATCTAAGGTCTTAAAGAATCACTCTGATCGCTATAATTGATGGAGTTTCTCAGGGCAGTAGAGCTAAAGTTGCATTAATAATTTAATGCAGAGGCCTTTATTTAACTATTAAGTGGGAGTTGGTATCTTGGTGATACTGAAATTTTCTGTAAATGTTTGAGTTACGTGAAACTGCCCTTGAAATACTGCTTATTAAAGGCGTAAAGGCTAAAGTAAGTCGGGTATATCAGTTATACGATGATTATCAGAGTCAAAAGATTTCATTAAATCTCTCCCGAAATTTCAATTGTCACAATATAGACCTTCCAGGACGCCCAAATAGACCTGAGCTGGTTCCTCCTTTAAGCGTTCCTAGAAGAAAAATGAATACAGCCGAGGGAAGAGTTTCTTTGCTGCACTCGCTTGCTCATATTGAATTTAATGCTATCAATCTTGCATTAGATGCGATTTGGCGTTTTGCTGAAATGCCAGAGCAATACTATGGGGATTGGTTAAAGGTTGCCAAAGAAGAGGCCTTTCACTTCAGTCTAGTTGAAGGGCATATTCAATCCTTTGGTTTTTCATATGGTGATTTTCCTGCGCACAATAGCTTGTGGGAGATTGTTGAGAGAACAACTGATGCAGTCATTGCCAGGATGGCTCTTGTCCCTAGAACCATGGAGGCGAGAGGTTTGGATGCAGTTCCCAAGATCCGCGATCGATTTAAGCAAATTAATGACCTCAAAGCGGTGGAAATACTGGAGATTATTCTCAGGGATGAAATAGGGCATGTATTAATCGGTAATCGCTGGTTTAATTTCTTGTGCGCTAAGGATAATTTATCCCCCATCACAACCTACAGGGAATTAGCTAGAAAGTATTGCGCTCCAGTGTTAAAGGGTCCATTTAATATGGAAGCTCGTAAGCAAGCAGGCTTTACTTCTGAGGAATTAAGTCTTCTTGAGGATGGGTTGATCTAGTTTCTAGCGCTACTTCACAGAATGTAGCTTAACTAACAACTCCCAAATCTATTTTTTAACCGAATAAGGCCTAAAACTTTGACTCAAGGGCTTTTTAGTTGCTAGTGAATTGAGTAAGATTCGAAATCATGAACGGCTGAGTCCTTTATTCAGGTTTGCTATCTGATTGCGCTGAGAATTTATTCTGTAAGAGCTATTTTTAATTTAACATCTATTGGGTGACTGACTCAATCTCTCCACCCCCCAGACGCATTGCCCATTTGGATATGGATGCTTTTTTCGCCTCTGTAGAATTATTGCGCTATCCACAACTCAAAGATTTACCAGTAGTGATTGGTGGTAGCGGGCGCTTTAAAACAGAAGATCTTTTTGCATTGATTCTTCAGAGTGAACCCGACTGGGATGACTTTCGCCCCCATAAAATACCGCTACGGTTTTTCCCTAGACTCTCTGACTACACTGGGAGGGGGGTCATTACAACGGCAACCTATGCTGCTCGTCAATTTGGCGTTGGATCTGCGATGGGGTTGATGAAGGCAGCCAAGTTATGCCCTGATGCAATATTGCTCCCAGTAGACTTTGAGCGTTACCGCCACTTTTCAAAGTTGATGAAAGATACCATCGCTGAAATTGCTCCAATCATTGAGGATCGAGGGGTAGACGAGGTATATATCGACTTTACTGATGTGCCTGGAGTGCAGCGCAAAAGTGGGCATACTTTGGCTAGGGTTATTCAAATGACCGTTTTTAGCAATACTGGATTAACTTGTTCTATTGGAGTAGCTCCAAACAAGCTATTAGCAAAAATCGCAAGTGAAATGCATAAACCTAACGGCATTTGTGTCTTAGAGGCATCTGATTTAGAGGGTCGAATCTGGCCACTTGCTTGTCGAAAGATTAATGGAATTGGTCCTAAAGCTGATGCAAAACTGGCTCAACATGGAATTCACACCATTGGAGAGTTGGCAGAACGCGATCGTATTTGGTTAATGCAAGAATTTGGTAAAAGCTATGGGGCATGGTTATATGAAAGCTCGCATGGTCAGAATGATGATCCAGTAGCCTTGCGAGGGGAGCCGGTAAATATGAGCCGCGAAACTACTTTTGAACATAACTTGCACCCAGCAAGAGATCGGAAAACCTTAGGCCCGATTTTGGCGCAACTATGCGAACGTCTGGCTACTGATTTAAGTGCTAAGAGCTATCTTGGAAAAACTATTGGAATTCGTGTCCGATATGGAAATTTTCAATCTATCACCAGAGACGTTACGCTGGATACCCCTACTAACGATCCCCATATTATTCGCCAAGCAGCAAGGCAATGTTTAAAGCGTATTGATCTGGCAAGAAGTTTGAGGTTGCTTGGTGTTAGGGCTGGAAATCTTCAAAAGCTGGAAGAGGCGACAGGGTCTTATTTGAGCGCTATCAATGAGGTTAATCAGGGAGCTCTAGACTTTGGATAATGACGTCTAAATTTAGAGTTGATTAAATACAGGGCAAAGTGGAATCTTCTAACTTCAAATTAAGCCCGATCAACAGCAACGGTCGGCGCTTTTTATGACATCATCAAGAACCAGTGCTTTGACGATACCGGCATTTATCTTCAAAAAGCTTATCAAGCAGTCTGATCAACTACAGTAATAGCGACTTACATCATTGGTTTGTAACTCGATCTGATTTATTTACCTGAAAGACCTGCTTCGGCTGGCTTTTTAGAGCGAGGGTCTATTGGGGTCGAGAGGTTACTTAGTGCAGAGGTGGGTCTCAAAGTCTCAAATCGGCGGTGACCTCAACCGGCTTCGATACCAATAAGCCGATTGCTTGATATCCTGTAGCCAATGAAAACTACTCCCATCGAATTTCCTACGCTCGCCTTTGTAGATATTGAGACCACTGGGTCTCACTATGATCGAGATCGGATTACGGAAGTTGGTATTAAAACTCTACATCAAGATCAAGTTGAAGTTTGGGAAAGTCTATTAAATCCACAAATATTTATCCCGCAAAATATTCAGAGGCTTACGGGCATTTCACCCCAAATGGTCGAGAGCCAGCCTGATTTTTCTGAATTAGCCCATGAGTTATATCGCCAGCTGGAAAATAAGGTGTTTGTTGCCCACAACGCACGGTTTGATTATGGATTTTTAAGGGCCTCTTTTAAGCGCATTGGCATCGATTTCAAACCCAAAGTACTTTGTACCGTCAAATTATCGAGACATTTATTTCCTGAGCAGAAGCGCCACAATCTCGATACCTTAATTCAGGTTCACGATCTAAAGGTCTCTTCTAGACATCGAGCCTTGGGAGATGCAGATCTATTGCTGCAGTTTTGGAAGGTCTGTGAAGCTCGATTTGGGGTAGAAAAACTGCGCATGGCAATGGATCAGGTTACTGCTAATGCAAGCCTACCAACGCATATCGATAAAGACCTAATAAATCAAATACCTGCCAGTCCAGGGGTATATATCTTTTATGCGGAAAATAAAATGCCTTTGTATATTGGTAAGAGTATCGATATGCGTGCTCGGGTTCTGAGTCATTTTCAAAATAACTTGACTGACCGAAAAGAAATTAAGCTCTCCATGCAAATTCGGGATATTGATTGGATTCAAACCAGCGGGGAACTGGGGGCATTTCTGCTGGAATCCAAATTAATCAAAGAACGTTTGCCTAGTATGAATATCAAGCTACGACGCTCGAAAGATTTGTGTGCCTGGCAGCTTCAAGAAAATGAAGAAGGTGTGCTAACTCCTGTATTGGTAACGCATCGCGATCTTTTGCCAGGACTGCAAGAGAATCTATATGGCCTGTTTTATAGCAGACGCGAAGCACAGCAATGTTTAACTGTAATCGCGAAGCGCAATCAATTGTGTGGAGTGGTCTTGGGATTGGAAAAACGGGAGCTGAAAAAACCCTGCTTCGCTTATCAAGTCAAGCAATGCAAAGGCGCCTGCTTAGGTTCAGAGACCATGGCATCCCATAATCAACGATTACAGTTGGCCTTAGATGCATTTAGAGTGAAGAGTTGGCCTTATGCGGGCCCAATTGCCATTGCCGAAGGCGAGCAAATGCACGTGATTGATCGTTGGTGCTATCTGGGTTCAGCCATTAACCAGGATGAACTAGATGAACTTAGTAGCGAGGGAGAGGCTGAATTTGATTTAGATATTTATAAAATTCTCAAGAAAAAACTCAGCAGTTTGACGAGTTCGCAAATAGTGAATCTGACGAGACCACAATGAGCTCATTTTGGAGGTGTATCTGTCGATGCGCTGGTGTCATCAAATTATTTTTTGATGACGTATTGAGCCTAATTAAGTCAAACTTACGCTGAGGAAATTTAAATTGCGTGCTGTACTTGCTCACAAAACAAAACCCCCTTGGTTGGACTTGGTGTCCAACCAAGGGGGTCAGTTCACTTCGGCGGGTTTTTGTTACCTTTGAAGGACTGTTTTGGGTCGAGTTGCATCCTCTGAGTTGAGCTAATACCAAAGCTGTTTCAGCCCAATAACCGCCTTAGCAAGGCACCAGAGTAAATAGACCTTAGGAAGACCATTAAGAACTGCTAGATTTCTAGTCTTACGCCTAATGTTTACTAAAATATATAGATGGCAATCAAACGTTATCGATGGAGATCCCTCATAGGGGCTCTTTTCTTGGCACTTGGTTGCGCTCATTTCCAGGGAGCATTTGCTGCAGAACTAAGTCCATCAATATCGCAGGGTGTTGATACTAACTTTAAGCCTGAGGATCATAGCTCTTTTGAGAATTTAAAATCACCGACTCACTGGTCTCTGTCGATGGAGGTAATTGCCCTAAAGAGATCTAATAATAGCGTTAACCAACCATTGGTTAGTACGCTCCCTGGCACATCTAAATTTGGACAAACAGCCAATATGTCGGCGACTGAGGCTTTTAATAGCAATCAATTTGAACAAGGAAGTGCTGCTGGACCTAAGCTAACATTAAATTACTTGGGCGATTCTGGCTATGGCTTGGAATTATCTTATTTCAATGTTAATAATTTAAATTCAAGCAATACGATTGGCCCCTCCAATCCTGGTAATTGGTAGATTATGAAAGCGCCAGGTTTTTGGCAAACCCAAGATTTTGCTTACCAAGGCATGACATGGGGATCTACAACCAGCCTTTATAGTGCTGAGGCCAATGCAAAATTCAAAGCACCTAACAAGTTTAATTTTTTAGCAGGATTTCGTTGGTTTCAGCTAAAAGACAGTCTTACCGGATCGGTTACTCCTGCCGATCAAAATGATCCCGTATGGAAAGTTGGGGGGTGCGCTCCATCTCCCTCGCAAATATCGCAGACTGTTTACGACACCACTTTGTCCCAAACAACTCAGGCTTGTGCTTTGGGGGCAAGTATTGGTGGCTACCCCCCATTTTGGTCTACTAATACAAAAAATAATCTGCTTGGTTTACAGCTGGGTGCCCAAGGAACAATTGTTGAGCTTGGGCGATTATCACTTGGTGGCTCATTAAAGGCTGGTGTATTTAATAATCAAGCTACACAAAGTAATGCTGTGAGCATTACAAAAATAATGTATTTGACTAGTGCGAGCACTAATCAAGTTGCTTATTCAGGGGAGGGGGTTCTCCAGTTGAAATATTCAATTACGGATGACTTATCAATAAAGATGGGCTACCAGTTACTCTGGTTAGATCGAGTGGCCTTGGCGCCAGGGCAGATACCCTATGTGTACTCAGGAAGTAGCCCTACCAGCGTTACTGCTAGGGGTGTTAATGCTGGATCAAGCATTCTTTTCCAAGGAGGCACTTTTGGGTTGGAGTACTTATTTTGAACTATGCTCCTTGCGATAAATGACTGATTCGGGTCGTTTTATGACTATGCACGCCCATCTCAGGGAGTGAAAGCAAGTAAGGATCTTGGTCGGGCGACATCAATCATTAAGGTGCTGGTGGAAATCGGTAAATCAAGTTTAGTCAACCTAAACTAAAAAGATGGTCTATCACTAGGTCCGAGTTGGGAAAAATGGCAAAGCAAAGATTGCATGCATTATTAAAAATTACACCAGATCTAATGTGGCCGATATACGCTGAGGATGGAGTAGGGCAGATTTTGCCAAATTTTGGTTAACAAACAAGGTTGATATTGACCGATATCTTCACTATTTGGTAAGTTTATTACACGGTAAAAATATAAAAGCTCTCAGGAGTTAATCTGAGAGCCCTATAGATGCTTGGTGTGTCGGGCGAGATTCGAACTCGCGACCAACAGGCTCAAATTAACGCATTAAAACTTTATACAACTTATTGATTTAGGGGTTGCCATATGCCGCAACAAACAAGCTAAATCGATATCTTGGGTCCGCTCTATCTAATTTAGTGATGCATAAATACTCAGTTTGAGTGGATTGAGTGAGGCAATCAAACGCTATCAATATAGTACGATCAAAGGATTGCCGAATTTCTTTGGGTTGGTATGATTAACTCACCTTTTGAGTGCTAGAGCTCAGGGACCAAAATGAATGTGCGGTATATTCCGGAGTATTTTCATACGCTGGCTTTAGAGGGTTTGGCTTGATGGGTTTAATAGATAGATTGAGAGCTCTCCTGCTGATCTCATTGGGATTGCTGCTCTTTTGTGTAAGTCTTAATGATGCGCAAGCATTGCCATTATTTTCACGCCAAACGGGGCAAAATTGCGTCTCTTGTCATGCTGGTGGGCAGTACCCAGAACTTACTCCCTTTGGCCGCTACTTCAAGCTCACTGGATACACTATTGGCGAGAGACAAAATATTCCAGTGTCCGTGCAGTTTGTTGGTGGTGCTGCCACAAGCACCAATGGAAACAACGACACTGGCCAAGTGCATCAAAGCGGAAAGCTAGAGCCTAATTACCTTTTTCTGGATGTCGGCGGAAAGATCGCTGATAACTTTGGCGCCTTTAGTCAATGGTATTACGCATTTGATGAGCAGGTTAGCGGCAAGGGAAGTATTCCTAACCAAAATCAGTTTGCAGCAGATATACAAGACTGGCGTTACGCAGATCACTACGTTGGCGATAGCGTAGATACAGTTAAAGATTTTATTTGGGGCGCATCCCTGAATAACTATGCAGGCGCTACCGATGTATGGAACTCCTCTCCGATGTGGATGTATCCCTACATGGGATCCACTAGAAACTATTCAACTTATGGACTGCCTTATAACTCAAGGCTATCAGCATATTCTGTTCACAACCCAGGATTTGGTGTCTATGGTTATGTGAACCAAAATTTTTATGGTGAAGTTAATCTGTATCAGTCTGGCGGTGCGGGGGCTCTTTCTTGGATGACCTATCCCGCATCCAATAGCAATCCCAATAGTTCACCAGTCTATTTGCAAGGCCTTAATCCCTATTTTCGGTTTGCCTATCAAAGCGATGAACATGCTGGCCATAATTGGATGATTGGGTTCTTAGGTGCCAATATCAATCAATACTCCAGCTGCAATACAGTGGCGGATAGCAGTTCATATAAAGGTGCAGCACCTACATGTAGTGGGCCAGTGAATTCGCCCGCCTTAAGTGCTGGGACGGTGAAGTATCAAGATAGAGCAATTGATGGGCAGTATCAATATTTGGTTGACCCGCATACCGTAACTGCACAAGCCCGCTTCACCAAAGAAAATATCTCTGACCCAACTGGTATTTTGTATAGCAACCCCAATAACAAAACCAATTCTTTCCTGTCCAAGGTGAGCTATGTCTATAACGCAACCTACGGCGCCGCAGTGGCATTTCAGAATATTACTGGTACAGGCACGGACACTACGGAACAAATGCCTTAACAGGCGCTAATTTAAATCCAAATTCCACTGCATGGATCCCATCTATTTGGTATCAACCCTTACAAAATATGCGCATTACTTATCAGTACACCGCATTTACCAAATATAACGGTGGAACAATTAGTTATAACGGCTCTGGAAATAATGCTAGTGCTAATAATGCGAGTTGGCTCTATTTATGGTTGGCAATGTAATGAAAATTTTTGTTAGAGCCACCTCAATTACCGTGCTTCTGTCCGTGGCTATTCTGGCTGGGTGTACCTATTTCAATAACATTCCTCCAGTGACCGCATTAGAGAATCCAACAAGAAGTAGGGCGCTGGGTGATTATGAAGTTGCAGGCAATGTTGTCGCTATACAAGTATGCGCCTCTTGTCATGGAGTCAATGGGCAATCACAATCACCGATGGTTCCCAATCTGGCGGGGCAGCAAAGGGAATACTTAGTAAATCAGTTGCGCGATTACCGTGATCATACTAGGAGCAATAAATACGCTGTGCAATATATGTGGGGCATGGCTGGCCCATTAACCGATAGGCAGATACAAGAATTAGCAGATTATTTTTCTAAGCAAGCGACTGTTAAGTCGATCAGTATGAACGCTGGAGATCCACAATTAGCACGTGGCAAAGAAATTTTTGAGAAAGGAATTCCTGCCCAAGGCGTCATTCAATGCAATTCTTGTCATGGCCCTAATGGGGAGGGTATGGCTACCTTCCCGAAAATTTCTGGGCAGCATACCTATTATCTAATGCAACAGCTCAATGTTTGGAAAGAACCAGCTCAAAAAGAATTCATGGGAGTAGGTGGGAATACTTGGGCGCCTCGAATGATTAAATTTGCTAGACCACATGGCGAACTAATGCAGAACGAAGAGAGAAATCTATCTAATGAGGATGCAAAAGCTGTCGCTGCTTACCTGAGCGTTTTGTAATAGGTTTAAAGAAAAAGCCCCGCAAAAGCGAGGCTTAGTAATGCTGGTGGGTCGGGCGAGATTCGAACTCGCGACCAACGGGCTTAAAGAAGTTTAATTGGCTCAGGCAGCCGTGAAAAAATCAACCTAAATCTGTCGTGAAAGTGGGTTATTCCTAGTAGAATATTTGACATATATTTGAGGAGTTAAGAGCGATGATAAAAGTTCTACTTACAGTAGTACTTTTGACAATAGCCTGCGCTGCTAATGCCCAGTGGTCGGGAACCCAAGATTGCAATACTCTTAGTTGTAACAATGGTTTAACAGCAATCCGAAATGGAAATATTACCAATTACAGCAATGGCGTAACAACGACCCGAAATGGAAACATCACTAATTACAGCAATGGTTTAACGGCAATCCGAAATGGAAATATCACCAATTACAGCAATGGCGTAACAGCAACACGAAATGGAAATATCACCAATTACAGCAATGGCGTAACAGCTACAAGAAACGGGAATACTGCAAATTACAGCAACGGTGTAACTTGTACTCAGGATGGCAACACAACTATTTGTCAGTGGATAAGCTACCCTTCAGTCTGGGCTCCATTTACCGTCTGGGAAGACTAATAAAATCCTATCGCTATCAAGCCTAAAGTCAGCCTTAATTTAGATGCTACATAGGAGATCAGCCTGATATCCATTTGGCGGGTAAACCGACAAACTTTCTGTAAGATGCCGTTGTTCATAGTTCAATAGGTTACTCAGCGTAGGCCATTCCCACCCAATTCAGTTTCACGAGGGCGCTCATTGTTTCAGTCAGCTGCCAGCATATTCCATTTAACTAAAAGAAAAGGGACCACATTTCTGTGGTCCCTTTGTATTACTGGTGGGTCGGGCGAGATTCGAACTCGCGACCAACGGATTAAAAGTTCTTTGTTTAAAGCCCTCTGGGAGCCTCAAAGCCCTGTTTATATAGAACTTAAGCTTTAGGATTCACTCTATTTGACTCTATCTCACTACTGCGTTGAACTTTCGTTGAGCCTTTTAAGGGCACTTGGATAAGCCAGAGGTTATGCTGACGACATTTTATTCTAGATTGGTGAACTATAGACTAGGTGTGATTGATTGAGAAAAAATACACGAGAAAAACCCATTCGATTAACAAGTTTTTTTGCATGAATGAACTGCCGTCAATTGAGGTTCACTACCAAGTTGATAGCAAATTGAAGGCTGA
>Ga0118677_10000706_pt1 | contig 72270 bp, 44 predicted proteins | sample AliMusrvi5mmetaG_FD_86154 | JGI IMG/M metagenome (GOLD analysis project Ga0118677, IMG submission 86154) | reverse complement strand
TTTCAAGACCTCCATCACAACACGGACTTTAAAATCGGAACTGTAGCGTTTTCTCATAGCTAGATTCTAACTTATTTTTGCAGAAAATATTGTCTAGAATACTGGGTCCATTATAAAGGCAGGATTGGTGTATGAATTATATCTGGTCACCGGATTTTTTCCGGAAGGCATTTGTATTTGCTGCTAATGCTCATCAGGGGCAGATTTTTCCTGGAACTGAGCTGCCTTATCTTACGCATGTTACACTTGTGTGCACTGAATTAATGGCGGCTCTGGAAGATGGTATGGATGGAAACCTGGCTATCGGGTGCGCTGCACTGCACGACGTTCTGGAGGACACGCCTACCAGCTATGAGCTGATTGAGCAGGAATTCGGGCAGCATGTAGCTGCCGGTGTTGCCAGTCTGACCAAAAACTCTTCATTGCCCAAAGAACTGCGGATGGAAGATTCACTGAACAGGATTATTGAGCAACCCCGGGAGGTCTGGATGGTAAAAATGGCCGACCGCATTGTTAATCTGAGCCGACCACCTGTTCACTGGTCAAACGACAAGATATCCAAATACAAAGTGGAAGCATCCAGCATACACACCGCACTAAAAGCAGCAAACAACACCCTAGCTGACAGACTTTGTATGAAGATCGAAAACTACCCTCAATAAAGCATAAATGGAACTGGCCTATCGGGATGGGTCCTGAATCAAGTTCAGGATGACGTATATTTGGTTAGCAATACCAGGATATATATTGACTACTTTAGAGTAGGATGACACAATTCCCACAACACTGCACAGTTACCTTTTGATGTATTCCAGTCTAATCACCAGGTCTGTGTTATGGATTCAATAGTTATGGTCAATGAGGCCCTCAGCCATTCGAATTTGGACTTTAGAAGGTCAAAATCAGGTCCTGAAGTTAAGAATACCCCGGTGCCTTTGATCAAAAATCCTGCACCCGGCCCGTGTAATCCCTTAACCTTGCTGCTGCCAATAGTTATCAGGACATTATTGTTTGCGGCTATGTTGGCCTCAGTATGATGCATGTATCCTGCAGGGATAAGTAAGTGTCCATCCGGGGATATGTTTATATAGCTGTTCCACGTATTAACCAAATGCGGGCCATCATCACCCAAAGTTGCTATGGCCACCACCCCATCCTGCTTCATAACGTCCCGCAATGTCTCCGAAATCATAGTATCTACCTCCAATTCTTAGCCCGCATTATTCGTGACTGACTCAGTTTTTGTCTTTACTGCCAGCCAAAAACGAAGCTTGGTGAATAATGCGGATTAGTAATAGTATATGCCTAAAGGAATCCGTTCAAACATAAAGACGCCTGTTAATACCGGTCTACACTATTGCCGCTTGATAGGAAGCAAAAAAACACATAATTTTATGGAGGAATATTTATCCATTAAAACTAATATATCAGGTAACAAAATGGAGGTAACTGGAACATTGACCTGAGAATCATTCCGGAATCCTCCATAAAAACGATTTGAAAAGGGAGAAAACTCAGATGAAGAAGAATTTGCCACTGCCTGTCGTAATCATTACGATTCTGGTTGTTATAGGTGTTGTGTATGGTATCATTACCGTAGCCACCAGAAAACCAGGCGACAATGTTACGATAACTCCTGAAATGAGGGAACAGATGCTGCACAATCCTGGAGCCCCCGGCGGCCCGCCCGCAAAACCCAAATAACACAGTTAGTAGACAATTTCTAACCAGTATACACGCCGTGTCCAACTTGAATAGGCATGGATAGCTGTGCTATTGTGCCTTGGTCACGGTTCACCCAGGCGATTGAAATGGGACGTCTTTCTATGGGGATGTGAATAACGGCATTAAAGCCATGCGTGCGTCAAGAAATAATGCCTGGTTCACATCCCCCTCGTTCACTACGTTCACGAGCCCCCTTCAAAAGGGGGAATATTTACATATTTAGTGAAGGTCCTCAATAAAGCGGCTGCTAACAGCCTCTATCCTTGTTGTCGTCAATTTACAGGGAATCTTTGTTTGATGTATTCCAGAATCTTCGGCCAGGCTTTGGAATCATCGTGACCCATGTTCGGTTCCAACAACAGAGTCACATCCGTGCCCACTTTGTCCAGTTTATCAGCAAGCATTGTTGATTGCTGCAACGGGACCCAGGTATCCTGCGTGCCATGAACAATCAGGAATGCAGGAAGTTTGGGCACACTGCTTTTCACACCGGATATCCCATCAACCATAATCTGATGCGGACCTTCATTTAATAGGCACAGTTGTTTTGCCAGCCCTATGCTAACTTTCGCAGCAGATTTCACATCGAATTTGTCCTCTGAAGTGGTGTGCCTGTTCGGCGGTCCGGCAAGCCATTTGAAACTGTTGAATGGAATTTCGTAGTATTTCCAGTCGGTACTTACCCTAAGACTGTACGTCCACCTGGAGCCATCCTGTTCATCGAGTTCGAGTAAGATCTCCGGAGTATTCTGGTCACATTTTGCCCAAAGTGCCAGGGTGTCATTGTTTACTTTAAATGTCCCTTTTGGAATATCTTTTATAAAAACGCCCCAGCCGGATACACTCTGTGCCTTATATTCCAGATATTTTCCAGTGACACCGCCATTTTGAATAGTCAATTCCAGTCCGGTAGTAGATTGTTCCGAACTCTTCCAGCTCTCCGCTGTTTGTATATCAAGAAGAGCCCGTCTGCTTCCCGGGGTATTTAGGTTCTTCCTGTAATACTCCTGATCCTGCCATTTTTCAGCTTTACTTACAGATTCCACACTCTGTTTTTGATCTGCATAAGTCAGCGGACTTGCCCAGGCTGATCTTTCTCTGGCTTTACCTTCGAAGAGTTTCACTATACCGGGATCTTTCTCAAGCGAAAAGTTCAACCACCATTGATACATCAGATTATCCGCCGGCGGTGAGAATACTTCACGCGCATCTGCATCGTTTGCGTATTTGTTTATCTGATTCTGCCACAAAATGAAATCCGTAGGACCGAAGCAGTCAATTACCATCTGCACCCTGCTTGATGCATTCGGATATCCCCCATCCCCTTCAAACTCCCCTACTCCTTCGGTCAGTCCCATCATCGCAGCCAGGTGACCTCCTGCTGAACAGCCCCAGACCGCGATTCTATCGGGATCAATGCCGTATTTAGCCGCGTTCGCTCTCAGATACCTTACAGCGCATTTGCAGTCCTGGATCTGAGCAGGGAAAGGTGCAACGGCGGACAATCTATACTCAACGCTTGCGCCCACATAACCCAGCTGCGTAACCAGCGGGCATCTGGACATCATATCCTCCCGGGTTCCACCAGACCATCCTCCGCCATGATAGAAAACGACAACCGGCACAGGTTTTTTAGGAGCAGGGTCAGGAAGAGTTATATTCATTAGAAGCGAAACACCGCTCGATTCGCCATATTTCACATCGTGCAGAAGTTTCGTTTTATACACAGCTGCTACCTCTCGTTTTGCCTTTAGTGTTACAGTTTTCGCATAAGAACCTGTACATACCTGCACAATGGCTGAGATACAGACTAAGAATACAAAAGCAGCTGAGCTCCAAATACGGCGGGATTTAAATGGTTGCATACTTCATTCCTTCCGGTGGATACTATGTTCCTTAATGATACCAGCATATCGGAAATTTGCGCACATGAAATATTCTATGTAACAGGATAATATGCAATATAATAAATTTCCGTTCGTCCTGAGTAGCGCGAAGCGCGTATCGAAGGATGGACGGAAATTTGCTCACAAAGAGTGAACTGTTACTATTCTATTGCGTTTACCTGCGAAATCTACGAAAATTAACTTGTCCCGGAGACTCTGTCTCTGGACTCTGCCAGAATTTAGTCTATTGGCAGTATAGCTTAGACTTGCTTATTCCCCCATATGAAGGGGGCTCGTGAGTTTACAGACGAGGGGGATGTGAAAAACCTGCAGTTGAAACACGTGCTCTGATACACACGTCAACACTTGGATCACATCCTCCCTACCCCCTTCAAAGGGGAATTGAGTGATACTTTTTCCGTAAAACTGTAGAATTATGCTAGACCCGCTATTTCACATTTCACAGACACCCGATCAGGAGAATAATATGCCGCTAACTAGAGTATGGATAGTGATCTCTCTTGCATTACTAATATGTAGTGCTGTCATGTGTAATGCCGCGGAGCTGTCGCTGCAGGATACCATAAAGCTGCCGGACCAGATTATAGCCCCGGCTGCTTCCGTGGACCTTATCCTGCCCGCGCTTCCGGCAAAAGCAGGAAAAGTGGTAGTTCTCAAGCTCAAAGTCATCTGCGAATATCCGGCACCAGCCGGAGGGAACTACAATGCTGCCATCCTCCTGAACGGTGCAGGTATGCGCAACCTTACCTCCGGCGGAGATGAGAGGCTGATCGGCAGAGACAAAAGCCTGGAATTCGTGTCGGACTATTCCGGACTCTATTCTGTGATGAGCGGGCAGGCGCTCCTGGTCCTGTTCGCTCCGGACATCAAGACCGGCGATGCTATGTCCAAAGACGGTCTCGGGGCAACATTCATCCTGAATATATCCGACATGGTGCGGGGTGTTGATGGAAATACCCTGAGCATTGCCAACAAATTGAAAACCGCTCCCGAGCAGGGAAATGGAAACCTCATAGTCCAGGGAATAGAGGTCGGCTGGCTGGACAAAAACCTGATCCCCAAGCCTGTCAGCATAGTACCGGAGCGGGGGCGTATTAAGGACAGCGTCAAATCCGGTGGAATGGTCCTTTCCTGCGGCAAAGGCGGCGGATTTGCTTTGGCTGATGGGAAGAGAGAACTCCTGGTAGAGACGGCACTCGGTATGCAATCGACTGCGGAATCACTGCTCATTGCTGATGACACTCCCCCTTCATCAGCAGTAAATGTCAAATACACCAAACACGGCACGGGCGGTTTCCAGGCATCGTTTGTCTTCCCAGGTCTCCGTATGACGCGAACTCTGGAGATAAAAAATGGCTTGCTGGTCTGGAAAGAACGCTGGACCAATACCGGAGACAAGACAACCGGAGTCCCGTTCAGGCACAGGCTATTTATGCGGAGAGAGTCGGCGGTAATTTACCTCGGTGGTTCAAATGAAGTGAACGGAATGATCTGCTCTTCAACGAACCCTACGGTGTTTCTGGGTTCTCGGGGCAACGGATTCGGGGTATCAGCTGAGAGTGACTGGCTCCGGCTGCTGATGTCACTTCGGTCGCGGGGAGGTGTGGCGGAGATTCACTCCGACACTCTGGCGCTGGCTACGAATAAGTCCATAGACTTTGAGCTGAATATCTCCCCTGTCCGCGATGGCGGCGGGTACTGGACGTTCATCAACGACCTCCGGGAACGCTGGAAAGTAAATGGGATCACAGCCAAACGTCCGGTGTTCTGGGGAGGATATGCATTATCGCCTGACGGCGCAAACCGTGAGGAAAAGCTCAAGAAATCCCTCGGCAATCTGGGACCGATCTATCTGGCGCTGGGTCCCTGGATAGACACGCTTCCAGATATCCGAACGGTTACATCCGGCAACTACCCAAAGCTGGCAAGTGGAGCACCTGACATAGCCGAATTCCTGACATATAAACACCGTGAACCGTTCTGGCAGGACTTTTCAAAGGAAGTTGAAAGCATTCACAAGGCCTGTCCAAATGTAAAAATCATCCAGCTGATACATCCTGCTATGCGAGTAGCTTATATGCCTGAGAAGGACAAGTGGCCGATTGCCAAAGACGCCATCCTGCAGCCGGACGGAACTCCATTTAATGATGCAGGCTACAACCGCGCGTGGCTGAATGATTATGTTGATAAAGGCTGGGCGATCATCTACTACCTCCCCCGCCCGGGCAGTAAGCATCTTTCCGACATGCTGGCTGGCATGAAACGCAGCATGACCGGCTGCAAAACGGACGGGATCTACTCCGATGAGTTCAGCTGGGCCTTCGGGAACAGGAACTACAGCCGGTACGATTACAGAGGTTGGGATGGTTACTCGGCTGATCTGGATCCAAACGGCGCTGTATTGCATCTAAAATCAGACAACGCCTACACGACTGAATCCTGCCAGAAGCAGATGTATCAGGAATGCGCAAAGCAGGGCAAGTTCTTCCTGACAAACGGGGGAAGATCCCTGAATAGCATTACAAAACTGCCGTTCCAGTCGTTTGTAGAAGGCGGAAACGGCACAGGATTCATGGTCTCCGGTCATCTGAACCCAACCCCGCTGGTCCTGGGAAACATGGGAGAGACAACCACGCTGGCTGGTGTCTTTGCAAGTGTAGAAGAGTGCCTGCTGAATGGATCCATCTACTCACCAATCGATATAAACCTGCTCCTGGATGGCCCCAACAATTTCGTATGCAAGCTATACCCGTTAACAGTAAAAAAGATACTCCCCGGAACGGTGATTGGACAGGAGCGGATAATCACCATGCTCTCCGACAGCTACAAATGGCTAACTCCAGGCACAACCATACGGATATACAAATACGATTCCACCGGAAAACTGCAATCATCCAGCGCCAGCAAAGTCCCTTCTACCGGTAAGCTGCAGTTGGATGTGTCAAAAGATGGGTTGGTGATAGCGGAACGCTTTGGAGGGTTGTGAATTGTCTTAAGCATCGGCAATTAAGCAACATAACGCCCTTGGCACAAAAAACACAAAAAAACACGTCATCCTGAACTTGTTTCAGAATCTATTATGAAGATACCCATACCCTGAAACAAGTTCAGGATAACGTAACTCTTCTGCTTGTGCGCGATTTGTATCCGCGTGCGAAACAGAAAGTCCTGGAATCCTTTCACCTGGGGCCATAGGAAAATCCACACCCCCTGTTCGCAGCACCCTGCCAGGCGCACCAAAGTAACAGTTAAATGTTAATGTGCAATATAAGGAATTTCCGTTCGTCCTGAGTAGCGCGAAGCGCGTATCGAAGGATGGACGGAAATTTACTCACAAATACTGAACTAATACACCCCAAAAGAAACGAGCGAGTCGCTGACTCGCTCGTTACATACTATAAATTTCACAAACTACTAACTAGGGCACTTCAACAAAATTAGCAACAGCCCAATTTTTCTGCCATTTGGCGTGACCATCAGCAAATGTGGCGGAAAAACCATCACTGTGTCTTCGAGCGATTACGTCTCCGTAATTCTGTGTAGCAGCAAAAACATTGTTTACAGAGTGAGGGCATCTGCCGTCTATGACGATGTACCTGTCTGCCGGTTTCTGAAGAGCAACTAGATCAAGACCAGCTGCGTTGGTCCCAGTGCACTGGCCGTTTGCAAGGTTGTAAATATAACAATATCCACCCCACAACTGCCTTGTCCATAGACCACAGCCTCCACAAGCAGAGCCCCTGGCGACCCATGTGGCGGCTCCAAATGTTGGCATCCAAATACCTGCTCATTCTTGACATACGGTGTGATTGGAGCTGTCCAACCGTCAACACTGGTCCAACGAGGGTGATAGAGTTTCTCGTCATAGTCCTGAGCGTACATCATAAATGCCTTACCAATTTGGTTAAGGTTGCTGGTGCAGCTGGATTGTCTGGCCTTTTCCCGTGCTTTTGCAAAAACAGGGAACAGGATTGCCGCCAATATAGCTATTATAGCTATAACAACAAGCAGCTCAATAAGTGTGAAACCTGAACGATTCTTTTTCAACATTATTATTGTCTCCTATCAGACATCATTTGTCACGCTTGATTGCCTAATCCTTACTTTATGAAACACCAAATCATAAAACCAATTAATAAGCAAATCCAACGTCCTACTCGGATTGTATCTCAGAAATTCTGTTCTGTCAATCGATTTGAGATTTGTTCGATATTCTGGAGACTCTGCTTTGAAACTTCTGATCGCCAGGGTAATCCATGGTCCAGGTGCAATTTTTCTACTCAGTTGTAGAACGAAGTGGAACTACTAAAACCAGACTAGCACTTCCTTTATGTCCCAGACTCTGCCTCAATTGCCCCGAATAAATAAATCTACAAAGATATGATTCAATATTTCCATTTACATGACTCAATATTCGTAGTAGAATCTTGCTGATCAGGTTTTAGGGTACCTTATTGCTATTGAATATTTTCCGGGGGAAACAAATGAGACTGATATTTGTGGTAATCTCAATACTTATTGCAATAGCTGTGTTTCAATCTGGCTTCTGCGCAGGAAAATCGTCGCCTACTGTTCTAACCATTCAGCCTACAAAAGCCTGTGTTCTTGTTTTGGCTGATACATATATAAAAGAAGTCACTCCGCAGATGACATTGGAAGAGGAATCCGCAGTAGATAAGATCAAGTTTACTCTCGATTCCAAGAAGAATGTCAAGACATTTTTTAATCAGTCTATTGACGAACTGGTAAATTCCTGCACAGTACAGCTTGCCACAAATCAAGGTATAGAAGCAGTAATTGTAACATCTGCACTCCTGGTAAAATATGCTCCGGACAATCCCAGGACTGCCAATCTGTTCGGAGTGGTCCTTCATTCAATAGGTAAGGATAAAGAGGCCATTGCAGTCTTGGAGTATACTCATAAGCTGAATCCAGTGAGTGAACTAGTGATGCTCAATGCAGCGAATGTCTATCTAGACCTGAACCAGGATGAAAAATGCAAGGCACTGGCAGACAAAGTATTAAGCCGGAATAGCAAGAACAAGGCTGCATATTCACTGCTGGCTACCTATTGGTTTAAGCAAGGTGATCTTAAGAAGACTCTTGATGCGATGACCAAAGCTGCAAGTTTTGGAGGATATAAGGTTCAGAAGAAAGCTGAGAAAAATGATGAGACAGTCAGAGAAAACACCGTAACCCAAACCGATGAAATCGAAACCATAGAAGAGAAACTCGCTAAAACCAATTCTTTGACTCCCAATACAACAGCGGATCTCATTGAAGATCAGTTCCCAAATCAGGCACAGCAAATTCGCGATAAATATTGCAAACTGATTGATGATGAGAGAATCATTATGCCTCCGCTTCCTCAGGTTAATACCAGTGGTGTTCAGAACTGGAAATTAAAAGGAGAGCCATATATTAAATCGTGGCAAAAGGCATTTCGCGACAACGCCACCAATTCTATGATGGAAGTTGCCCATCTTCAGGCCAATGTTAACAAAGGAGACAGCAGGAAGACTATTAAAGCAAAAGGCAAGGCTGCGGAAAACGTGAAGATCCAGCAGTCTATCCCAGATGCGCAGAAATTAATGGCGATGATGGAAAATATGCCCGGTATTCCAAAAGCGAAAATTGCTGCGGCAAAGAAAAAACTGCAGGAATCTCTGAAAAAACAGAATATTATGACGCCTCCGGCTGTGAGTTACGGTGATGATAGCCAATCTTCCGACGAAGACGATTCACCTATCAAATCTGATGACGATTTGGCTAAATATGAATCCGCTGATCTTCCTCCGGGATGGGATTCGGGTTCTGTGTTTGCCACATGTAATTACCGCAACTATCTACTAATTAAGAATAACTATCAGGCCTATTTCAACAAGTATTTACAAGATATCAACGGAAAAGTCGATGACATTCTGAAAGTCTACAACAATAAAGTAGATGAAGAAGATCAGAAGCATAATGACGAAATGGATAAGATCAAAGAGGAACAGAAAAAAGCACAGGCAGCAAGAGCATCCGGTGCAAAGGTTGATATGTCAAAGTATGAAACTGATCGCCGTCAAGAAACTCTTCGTTACAAGCGTGCCATTAATGCGTTGGGGGATGACTATTTCGCTCAGTGGGCTAACTTAGTGCTTCCCCAGTACCACAAGAAAATGAAACCAGCACTCGATAATCTCTGGTCCGTTTGTGCTTTGTACGTTCGCAACATGAATGATCCTGAAGTCCTTAAAAATGAATACTGTGATCTGAAGCGGATGTTTTGGACTAATGCCGGAATGGCTGTCGGAAGTATGAACGTAGCAGACTTCAAATACTATCCCGAAACAAACGAACAGCAGCGCCAGTATGATGCAGACCTTTTAAGTGACAGGGAAGATGCACAGGCCAGAGAGGAAGAGTATAAGAATCAGACAAAGATGGCTGAAAGCGCCTTTGAAAAATGGATTGAAGATACATTTGCCCTCTCAATATCCGGTGAGTTCTTATCAATGAAGATAACTCCCCGCAAGCTTACTGTAGAGGAATATATTGCCGGGATGAATTTTAAGCATGTTCTGGATTTCAAAACCGGCAACTGGACAACCTACAGATCTTTTTCGGCCAAGCTGGATATGGGAATCCAAATTGGACCCCTAAAAGCCGGAGTATCTGCAAGTGCAGACATATTGGAATCCTATGATACCATAAACGTTCGTACAGGACAGGTTGTGAACAGCGGCAGCAGTTTTGCTTCAGCGGATGTCGCGGGATCTGTTGGAGATAAAAACCTAAAGGTCGGAGGCAGTATGAATGTAACTCTGGACCCGGCAGCCGAGAGTGAACTCTCTGTCAAATTCTCGAAATCAATGGGCCTGAAGGGGAAATTGACTGATGATGTAAGTGTAGGTATGAAAGCACCATAATATCGGATAGATATGCTATTTTCGGGGTCAAGTGTTTATCGTTTTATTGTTTCTGAGCCGGATGTCTCGAAACAATAAAACATAGTGTAAGCCAACGTTCGCACATATCAAAAATCCCCGGCACCGGCAAACTGCAGTTGATTGTACCAACAGATAAGTTAGCAGTGATCTATAAAGCAGGATGTCTGTCAGCTGGTGAGGAACTAGTCTGTTATATAGCGCGAGTTCTTGCAGGTAACAGTTATGGAGGAAAGTATGGACAGCGGTATCCGATATCTGATTATTCCAGTTTTGATAGTGTGTGCAGGATTGCTTATAGGCAGCGTGTGTGAAGCGAAATCGTCGTGGAAGATAGGGGAACCTGTTGTGGGATATTGGGGCGGACCCGGTTATCCCGGATCACAGGAGCCGGTGAATGACTATTACGCTAAGCAGTTAAAAGATGGAGGCTGGAATGTCGCCCATTGCAGAGAAGCCGATATACCAATTATCAATAAGTATAAGCTCAGAATGCTGCTTTGGGATGATCTCCTTACCCCCCAGACTCTGGACAGTCCGGAGGCTACAGCAAAATTGGACCAGTTGATAAACAGGGTCAAAGATAATCCCAATATGTATATGTATTTTCTGATTGACGAACCGAGTGCTGCGCTATTCCCGGGTTTTGCCAAACTTGTGGCGTATCTAAAGGAGAAAGACCCTAAGCACGCGGCTTACATAGACCTTTTTCCGATGCGCGCCTCAAATGAACAGCTTGGCCGCACAGGTGACATGTATACTGCATATGCAGCATATGTTGGTGATTTCATAAAGATGGTCAAACCGGTATTTATGAGTTATGACAACTATCATTTCTATAGGACAGAGCAAAATGTCCCCTACGATACCAACTGGTACTTCGATAACCTGGCTATCATCAGCAAAGCTGCGACTGAAGCCAACCTGCCCTTCATGAATATAATCCAGGCTTCTTCGTGGGATCCTGCTGTGCGGGAACCCAGTCCGCAGGAGTTCAGATTTCTGGTTTACACGTCCATAGCCTATGGCGCTCAGGCAACCTGCCAGTATGTGTACTACTATCCCGGTCATACAGGCAATATGGTCGATAAAGATGGAAAACCTACCGAACTGTATTTTGAAGCGAAAAAACTGAACCGCGATTTCGTAGCCATAGTGAAACAGCTGCAAAAACTAAAATCCCTGGGCGCCTACCACGCCGGAACAATCCCCCCCGGTGCAACCGCCCTTCCATCCAACTCACCCTTCCAGCTCTCCCCGAAAATCCCGAAAAGAGAATACGTGCAGAACCAGCTGGTTACAGGATACGTAGTAGGACTATTCGGCAAACAGTCCCAGGCAACCAGCGCTGTAATAGTAAACCTCGACTACAAGAACCCTCAAACAATCTCAATAACCGCCCCGGAGAACCTGGAAGTATTTGATGCAACCAGCAAAAAATGGACCGCATCCCCTACCAGGAAACTAATCAAACTAGACCTCCCAGCCGGAGGCGGTAAGCTGGTCAGATTGGCAAAATAACAACAATACATTCCATATCAACCCGGTAAGCCCGACACTCTTGTCGGGCCTACCGATTTGTTATTTCGGGACATCCTGTCTAAAACTCAAAACACAAACCAGCGGAGGTCAACCGATGTTTCGCAGGATCTTTTGGAGTTATATTGGTCTGGTTTTGATGATTTTAAGCGCCACGGCTAACGCGGATGCCCTGCTGCGAAGACCGCTGCATCAAGAGACTGAGATTACAAAAGCTGAAAAACCTGCTGTAGTCATACTGGTACCTGATTCCCAAGATTATCGTCAGCTGGGAAAACAGCTTTCAAAGACAATCCAACAGCGATCTGGTATTCGGTTAGAGGTAAAGGACGCGTCAGATTATGTGGCGCATCGGCCACGGCTTGTAAAACCTGAATTACTCAACAAACACTTCATTTTGCTTGGTCAGTTCTGGAATAATGCAGTCCTGGAACGGCTTTACGCTGGATTTTACGATCCCACAGATGCTCTCTTTCCAGGTCCCGGTGGTTATGAGCTTCGCACTGTCTGTTCGCCTTTTAAAAACGGCCAAAATTGCGTTGTTGCCACTGGTTCAGACCTGGAAGGCTGCCGCAAGGCAGTGGCTGCTTTGCCTGAGGAGATTGTCGACGGTCGGATTCCATTCCTGCATCAGGTGCATCTCACTGGCGATGCCGCCAGTTCCGAAGAAAACTACCGCAAGAGAGCGGATGTCTACCTGGCTGATCTGAATGATTACGCCATCTTCGGACGTTCCGGTGCAAAAACTTTCAGCGGAGAAAACGCAGAGAATTTTCTGGTTTGGAACTATAGGAACCTCGCCGTTGCTGCATGCTTCGGCTTGAGATTCTGGACTGCAGGCAACCCCAGAGATGCTGATGCGTTTAAGCGTATAGTCCTCGGATGTCGAGACCAGGTTGATAAGCTGGTAAAGGCGTATGAAGAAGGCAAAAGCGATCTTATGGACTATTCCGGAGGTGAGCTGAGTATTGCGTGGGAAATAATCGAGGCCAGTCCTGTCTTCACCGATACCGAACGCCAACAGATCAACGACTATATATTTCAGCTAGCCTGCCTTAACAAGAACGCTTACTACCTTTATAAGTGCAAAGATATGCCATTTGCGGAGATGGACTTTTATGGAAGGCATTCGATTGCCGGCACATTCTGGTTTGGAATAGAGTCGGACTACCTGGTTAGAAACTTTGATCTCACGATCCAGCAGCGTCAGCTTGCCGACGAGTGGCATGCGGATGCTTATCATTATCTTCAAAGGCTTTCCCAGAGTTACTTCTACAGCGATGGAACATCACTTGTCGATAACGAAGGTGAACTTGTCACACGGTATGCGCTTATGACAGGTGTGTACGACTGCATCGATAATGGGAGCTTACACCAGCTTGCTGACTACTGGGTGGATAACCACGCCCCATCGGCGTCAGTCGCTTACAGTGGTCATAACGGCACAGGTGCGCCGGCCAGCGGCTGCGTACTTAACGCTGGAGCCTGGCAATATCCGGGAGAGGGATATTCCTGGTTCCGGCAGTCTCTGGGACGCCAGTCGTACCATTCTTTCCTGTTCTATATGGCGGAATGGACCGGTATGAACATACCTTATTTTAACTGGGAAATGCCGCCCGTCGATGATGGTTCCTCGAAGTTGAAAAGTCGCATAACAGGAATCGATGTGCTGCCGTTAGCTAAAGCATTCCATGAGTACATAGAGCTGCATCCGGACCATTGGAATGGAGGATATGAGAGAACGCCCGGTCGTTACTACTACGATCCAGTGCCATATAACCAGGCGTACAAAAGGATTGCGTTACGCGGTGGGTTCGGCAAAAACGATCAGTATTTGGTTCTAGATGGAATGCAAGGAGTTGAATGGTCATATGATGACATCAACAACATCGCTTGTTATGAAGACCTGGGCAGAGCGCTGTTAAAGCCCCAGTGGGGAGCGCGCAGTGTCGAGAGCCGACTGGAGATGAATACTCTGTTTATCAGCAGCGGCGTTCCTGAAAACAAGCAATCTATAGCTGCAAAGCTGCTGGCAGCAGCAGATTTCAAGTCTTGTGGATTCGTCAGCAGTCTGGCTCAACATCATGATGGCGCCGCGTGGACCCGGAATATCTTCTGGCAGAAGGGGGAGAAGATGATCATAGCCGATCAAGTAGTCCCGTATGCCAGCGGGGATATGTTTCTGGTCAACACATGGCTATCGTATGCACAATTCGTCCTGAAAGACAACATTGAGGGAATTGCTGATTTAAACGGAGTGACGCTGCACGTCATCAGTACGCCTGACCGCACTTTGGAGTTGGCGATGAACGAACATGGTCCGGAAGGCATGCGCCAGAAGGTATCGGCAAAGCTTCAACAGGGCAAGCCATTTACACTGTGGACCCTGCTTTATGCGAGCGACACCAATCGGCCTGCCGCGTTCAAGATGCGTCGTATTGCACCAAATGCAGTCCTGACATATAATCCAACCTCAAACCGGAATGCTTCACTGGTTTTCACCGGCGATATAGATCTGTCTGGAATATCCATCAAGGCCGATATGGGCATTATTTCGCTGGAGAGTATAGATTTGGTCGGATGCAGGAGTATGTCGATAGCAGGCAGTACAGTTGTCACTTCACCCAAAGGATGCACATTCAGCTGGAATCTAACTGCCAACAGCTTCGATAAAGGCAAGGCAGGATTTGGATTAACACAAGGGATACAACCTGCAGGATTGAGAACTGCTAAGGCAGCTATGATAGCTGGTCTTGCTAAAAGCCTTGCCGATGCTGCGGAAAAGCCAGAATACACGCCGATAGAGGTCGCAAGTGTGAAAGTGGATTCAGCACCTGCGCTAAAGATAACACAGCGGATGAAGCTGGCGCCGGTATGCCTGGCGATCAGTCCAGGAAAGGATTGCGATAGCCTCCTCCTTTATGATGAGCAGGGCAATCTCAAACTACCAGCGATTAAAGACTTCAACTGTCCGCCGGTAGCAGTAGACTTCGAAGGCACTGGTAAATCCGATATCGGCGTGGCTATTGGCAACACGATATTTGTCTATCACTCCGATGGAACTCTACGCTGGCAGCGTGAATTGCCGATCAATGCAGAGCGCCTTATCGCGGGTGATCTCAATGGAGATGGACATGAAGAGCTTGGAGTGTTGGTCAACAGCGCTGCCGTAGTGTTTGATGCAGCCGGCAATCGTGTGATTAACGAAGACACCTACGTCTATAGCGGTATAGGCGGAGCGTTTGGCGATGTGGATGGAGATGGCAGACGGGAGTTTGTGGCTGTTACAATATCCGGAGTAAACGTGATGAGGCCTGATGCACCAAGAAAGTGGATCGGGTTTGGATCGTATCTTGGAACGATGCCCTGCAGGGTCTGGTTGAAAGACTTGAACAGGGATGGAATACCTAAATGTTACATTGGAGGCGGTGGGAGCGACCTTGCTTGCTATGACCTGAAAGAAATGAAAACAGTATGGACATTCAAAGGTGCAGCAATCCATCCTGCTGATGCAGCTCTTTTTGATGTGGATGGTGATGGGAAGATGGAGATGGTCGGCGGAGGCGCTGATGGATTCCTTTATGTAGTGAACATTGATGGAAAGTATCTCTTCAGCAGGATGGTCGGTTCAGGTGTGACTGTTCTAGCAGTAGCCTCAAAAGGTGCCGAAGCCAGCGATGTTTTAATAGCCGGCACTCAGACCGGCGATGTAATAGCGCTTGGTAAAAACCTTCAAATAATAGGCCGCGCCAGTATCGGCAAAGAACCGGTGTCAGACCTTGCATCGCTTAACCAGGCAGTTGGCAAACCCATCATCATAGCTTCCGACAAAACCGGTAACGCAGTCAGCATAAGATTGTAATAATATAACGCCAAAGCCCCCTCCTGGGACCGCCGATCCCCAGATCGGCCTGGCTGTCTGGCGAAAGCCATAACCCCTAGAATAATGAATTATGAAAGGGGAAGGAAAGCATTCTCGTATTATGGTGTAATCCTTCGTGTGTTATGCATCGGTATCAGAGCGGAGGGGCAGCATAAGCCATATGTTACAGCACAAACTACCCCCCCGAAGCGCCGATGCCGATGCACAAGCTGACTGCGGAGTGTATTGGGTGCAGAAAGACCTCACCCTGCCCCTTTCATAATTCATAATTCATAATTCATAATTTATCTTCCCTGCTAAACCGAAGCTTCCATGTATCATTAGTTCTGGACTGTGAAGGTGTCAGAATTATGCGGTAAAGCTCCGGGCCCCAGATAGGCGCCAGTCTGGCGTCGTCGATTTTTATTGTCTCGATAGCAGCCGAAAGCTTTGTGGAGTCGTATTCCAGCCTGATGCAGGCTCCATCCAGGATGTTTAGTCTTATCACACCGCGGCTCAGGTCAGCTTTACAAGGTGTCATAATGCTCAGAGAAATGTCAGCTGACTCTTCCGCCAATATGAAATCATCCATCACTTCGACAGCTGGGTTCTCGCCGCGGATTATGGCGCATGTCCGGTCCCACCTGACTATTCCGGCGTTTTCCGGATAGGCGGAGGCGATGTTAAGAGACAACCGCGCCTTTGAGTCATCCATATAATAATCAGCATCCGAGGCCGTAAACTGCGCTCCCGGAGCTTGCTGGACTCCATTTACAGTGGGAAGATTATGATACTGGCTCTGCATAGTCCATATATCATAGCGCTGGGAGCTGAACGTCTGCTTGGTATACACCCCTACCCCGGCATCGATGACCACTGGTTTGCCGTCTATATATATAATGTAATGGCCGACATCATTATGGTTGTGGCTCTCTGCGTTATGACCGCCCTTGGCAGCAAAAAACAGGCCCCTGTCTGTCCCGTCCTGTTCACGCGCCGCCATCACCTGGATGTCTTTCAGCCAGACATCTCTCAGCAGAGGCGCGGCGGACTTACACTCAGCAAGTTCCCCCCAGGCAAACACTGCAGCCAGAGTGCGGTTCATTAGGTAACTGCTGGAGATGTGACGGTCTTTATTGAATGCATATGCGCCGAGGGCCATCATACCAGCATCTTCTATCCGCTTGCCATAGCGATAAACCAGGCTGCCATCGATCCCGGGGCATGCTGGCGCATCGGCGAAGTTGATCATATAATCATCGCTGACATGAGCTTTCACGATATATCTGCCGATCTCGCGAATGATCGGTTCGTTCCAGACGTCAATCCTGCCGCGCGTAGCTGCATACAGATGCTCCAGGCAATCAAACAAAGAGCCTCCGGCGACAGTCCAGTAGCCGGGGCCTTCGTCGCAGCCTCCATCTGATGGATACCTATCGATGAAATTGTCCGTAATACGCAAGGCGCGTTTCACTGCTGCAGCCCGGCGATCCGCAGACTCCTCTGTCAGCATAAAAGCCAGCAGGCAGTTGGAGTTGCACCACACAGTCCAGTTATTAATGAACGAGCCAAATCCCATCCACCAGAAATCGCGTTCAAGATATGGGGTCAGGACTCGCTGGTCTATTTCGCGGCGGATGCGCTCACATATCCTTGGGCTTACAGCGTCCAGCCTGGTATGCAGCAGATGGAATACAAGGCCCAGCAGAGCTGCTGTCTCTGCGCTGAACAGGTCTATAAAAGGATGCAGCGTATCCGGGAGGGCTTCAGGAGAATTCTTGAAAATATGGTTGTGCGCCGGAATCACCCACGTGGACTCCTCACATATGCACCAGATACCGTTGATGATATCGTCAATAAAACGGTTTTCGCCCTCAACACATTCCGCTATCACAAGATCGCTCAGCGTGGTCCTGCGCTTGAAATAGAGCTGTTCAAAGTTCGACCGATTCCCATTGCGGTCAAACTCCATATAACCAACCGCCGGCAGCACCGGCCAGGCAAAGCCGATATGCCCACAACCACGTTCCACCAACCTCCCCCGAAGCTCACCCGCCAACCCATCCCATGCACCCCTGTCCTCTATCGCAGGAAACGGAACAAACTCCCCCAACCCAACAACATCTTCCAGACTCTCAAAACGGAATTTTTCAGTCAACAACTCAAGCCTCCCTGAACACGTACGCCGCTTAATCGATCCCACAATTGTAACTTACCACGATGTGATACGGCAATAAGGAAAATCCAATGCTGAGAATTGGTAGTAGTCGAGTGTGGTTCTGCTACACGCAGCAACTAACTCTATGCCCTTCTGCCAGGATATGTAATGTATTCGTTTTGGTTTTTTGAATGGGTTAAATCGGGCATTTGGGCAAAACGAATTGAGCTTGAGTTTGGGTGATTTGAGCTCAGAGTTAATTCGTTTTGGCGTTTTAAACGTTTTGAATTTCATACAGCTCTCCCATCTGAGCCTGCGGATTGTTTTTGGATGCTCCGGCGGCATTGGACTGACTGCAATGAGATTAGCATTATACACCTTTTTGACCCTCCAGGACAGAATTGTGTATTCACAGAAATCAACGGTCTTTCACTTTTTGACAGGTAGTTCGTTCGGGAAAAAATGTGTAAGGCGAATTTCCACGCTTGAATATATAGTTTTAGGCTCCTGAAAAATGCGTAAATTGATGAAAACACCCCTGTTTTTTGCTGAAACATACTAGTTTTTTACTGAAACTCTCTGATATTTGCAGAAACAGCCCTGCAATTTAGCGATTATTTGTTGCCTGGTAAAGACTCCATGGTGACGAACAGTGAAATCGCAGTCAATTCATTGAATATTCGTGTCCTTGCGCCGGATACAATTCTTTCTCTTTGACACCTGCTATAGAACGTTTGTGCTATTTTGCCATAATTATTAGACACCGGGAAACTGGAAATGTTCCGGGGATTTCAAAAAATATTTTTTAGGCTTCAGGCTTCAGACTTTTGGAAGGGGGATTGGGAGGTGGTATTTAAAGGTGGCAATAACCATTTAGCTCCAATTTACCTTAGCAAATGAGTGTTTATCCGGAGTTATAGAAATGCGGTGGAGCTGGATTCTAGTAATAAAGATCGAAATGGTGTCTGTCCCCTTAGATCGATTCTATTGCTCCTTTCACTCCTGAGTGTTATCATAGAGCAGCCGCAAGGCTCAGACTTTTTGTTTCACATAGGATTAGTAATAAATGGCAACTCATCAGGAACTAGGTAATTTCATCTGGCAGATCGCTGATTTACTACGCGGACCTTACCGTCCACCGCAGTATGAGCGTGTTATGCTACCCTTGACTGTTCTGCGTCGGTTTGATTGTGTGCTTGAGTCTACGAAGACTAAAGTATTGGCAGAATATGAACGAAAGAATGGCCAGTTTGAAGGCAAGGCGTTGGATAGGTTGCTTAATGATGCAGCTGGACAGAGATTTCACAACCATTCATTATTAACATTTGAGAGATTGAAAGGCGATCCTGACCAGATCGATAAACACCTGTCTACCTATATAAATGGATTCTCTGAGAATATTCGTTTAATTTTTGAGCGTTTCGAATTTGTGAATGAGATAGAGAAGATGCGTGAGGCGAATATCCTCTATCTTGTAATATCCAAATTCTGTGATATTAACCTCCATCCGGATATTGTGGATAATATGCAGATGGGATTGTTATTTGAAGATCTTATCAGACGGTTCAATGAAGTTGCTAATGAGACTGCAGGAGACCACTTCACACCACGCGAAGTTATTCAGCTTATGGTCGATATATTATTTGACCCGGATGACGACCTTCTTCGTCTACCTGGCGCTGCACGAACAATGCTAGATCCTGCTTGTGGTACGGGCGGGATGCTTGCGGAAGCTCAAAAGCATTTGTATGAAAACAACGCTCAGGCGCAGTTGCATCTTTTTGGTCAGGATTTTAATCCGCGTGCATATGCTATTGCCGCATCTGATATGTTGATAAAGGGGCATGCACAGAGCCGTATTGAATTTGGTGATTCTCTGATTGACGACAAATATCGCAATGATAAGTTCAACTATTTTCTTGCAAATCCTCCATTTGGAGTCGATTGGAAGAGACAGCACAAAGAGATTCTGCGTGAACATGAAAAGGAAGGCTACGCAGGACGATTTGGCGCAGGATTACCACGTGTTAACGACGGCTCCTTGCTTTTTCTGCAGCACATGGCATCAAAATTTGAACCCGTATTACCAGGAGAAAAGAGAGAAGGTTCTCGTCTCGGTATTGTTTTTAGTGGCTCTCCTCTGTTCACTGGTGGAGCTGGTTCGGGTGAAAGTAAGATCCGCCAATGGATAATTGAAAATGATTGGTTGGAAGCTATTATAGCCTTACCGGAGCAGATGTTCTACAATACCGGAATTGGCACATACATTTGGATAGTCACGAATCGAAAAGCTGAAACCCGAAAGGGTAAAATTCAGCTCATCGATGCGCGTGAACATTGGAAACCCATGCGTCGTAGCCTGGGAGATAAACGGCGATATTTGGGAGATGATGATATACAAGCTGTCGTGCGCGAATATGGTGATTTTGTAGAGAATGAAACATCAAAAATATTTGATAATGAGGATTTTGGTTATAAGCGTGTAACTGTTGAACGTCCGCTTCGCCAGTGTTTCCGGATTGACCTGGAGAGGAAAGCGCGTTTTTTGGACGCCTGTCCACATTTATTAGTTAGCATACAGGCCATAGATCAAAAACTGGGTAGAGAATCTTACCGGGATTGGAATAATGTAAAGAAGCAAACTGAGGCCATTCTTAAGATCAATGGATTAAGTTGGAAAGCCATTGAATGGAAATTATTCCGAGATGTATTTACCGAGCGAGACCCGGAAGCTAGTCCTGTGATATTCAAGCTAAAACCCATAAAATCAGAGCAAAATCTATCCGAAAAAGACCGGTTCTCCGGCTGGTTCTTCAGTCCTGAGATTGATGATAAACATATAGTTCAATTTGAACCGGATGCGGATTTGCGGGATTTTGAGAATATTCCACTCAAAACCGAGGTGAATAATTATTTCCGTGAAGAGGTGCTTCCTTATCTACCTGATGCTTGGATGGATCGTGATAAAGATAGGGACGGCTATGAGATCAGCTTTAACCAACACTTCTACCATTATACACCTCCACGTTCACTCAAAGAAATAGATTCAGAACTAGAGACAGTAGAATCTGAGATATTGCAGTTGATACGTGAGGTAACAGGGTGAACGGTACTCTAGGTAGACTGAAAGAATGGAAACGTTCCCGCCTCAAATATTTATTAAGGCAAACCCCAAGCCCACATCAGAGAGGACTTTTAGCAGAGGCAACTAAAGTAACATTTTTACCAATGGAAGCCATAAGTGGTTGCGGTATGCTGGATTTATCAATAATTCGTGAGAAAGAAGATGTGTCTTCAGGATACACTTTGTTCTTCGAAGGTGATGTCCTGGTTGCAAAGATCACTCCTTGTTATGAGAATGGCAAAGGCGCGGTTGTGCGAGGCACATTGAATGGTGTCGGATTTGGTACTACGGAACTGCATGTTCTTAGACCAAATCCATGTATAGATCCCCGATTTCTGTATTATGTCTCGATGAATCCCTACTTCCGACGACAAGGAGAAGGTGCAATGACTGGAAGCGCCGGCCAGAAAAGGGTGCCGGAGGAATTTATAATGAATTACCAAGTGTTGTATCCTCCCTTACCAATACAATATTCCATAGTCAACTATTTGGATCGGGAGACTAAGCACATTGATTCACTCATAGAAGTAAAGCAAAGACTACTGGTTATCCTTGCCGAGAAGCGTCGAGTTCTAGTCAACAATGCCGTAACCCAAGGTCTTAATCCGAATGTAAGTATGAAAGATTCTAGTATATCTTGGCTGCATAAGATCCCTCAGCATTGGCAAATAATGAAACTGAAATACATCTCTATGATTTCATATGGTATAGGAGATGAGCTAGACAAATCACTCACTTCTGGTACTCCACTTATTTCACTACCTAATGTTGATATAGAAGGAAATCTTAGTTTAAATGAAACGGAATTGGTTAAATTAGGTGAAGCTGAACGTGAAAAATTGCTGCTTAAACGGGGTGACTTGCTATTTAACTGGCGAAATGGCAGCTCTCAGCATTTGGCAAAAACAGCCTACTTCAACGCAGAAGGTGATTATACGCATGTAGGCTTTCTACTACGTATACGTTTTAACTTGGATCATTTTGATTCGCGATTCTATCAGGCCTTTATTAATTCGTTACGTGCTACTGGTTTTTTTCTATACAGCAGAGCAATGGTGAATAATACATTTAACCAAACCGAACTTGAAAACCTAACCGTCGTTGTTCCACCATTATCAGAACAGCGAATTATCGCCGATTACATAGTTAAACAAACTAGAAAGATTGATGTTTTGCGTGACGCAACCCAGCATTCCATCAATATGCTCAAAGAACGTCGTTCTACACTGATTTCTGCTGCTGTGACAGGCCAGATAAATGTATCGATGACGGATGGAGGTTGAGCATGATCATCAAAAAACTGCGAGTAGCCAATCTACGTGCATTTTCGAAAACAACTGAATTTAATTTTCAGCCCGGAATGAATCTATTAGTGGGTGCAAATGGTGTCGGTAAATCAACTGTGCTTGATGCAATACGGATTTTATTATCAAAGATGCTTCCTGATATATCTGACTGTAAGAAATATAACCTGCAAATCAAAGACAAAGATATTACAGTGGGTAGTGATTTTGCAACGCTTGAACTATTATGCAGTCTTGAAGATCGCATTCTTGGTTATTTTATTAATCAACCTCGGGATCGATCGCATAATTTTGGCCAGTTTTCAGGCTGGACAGAACCACCGGGTAAAAATAGTTATCATGGTAAAAATGGTCAGCCGTATGCATTATATTTTTCACCCAGTAGATCTGTTATAGATGAAAAAAAATCGACGCTATCAACAAGTCCAGTTGAGACTGCCTTTAAGTATGCTCTAAAACCTCGTCAACTAAAAACCCAGGAATTAGAGAAATGGTTGCAGGAAAGAGAAGCGCTTACCGCCCTGGATGAACCTATCTGGCAGACACAGTGGGATATATTGTGCGATGCTGTCAGCAGTTTTCTGGAAATGAATTGTGAAATCAGTGCGGGAGGACTTAAAAAGAATGGCATAACTCTGAATTTAAATCAATTATCAGATGGAGAACTTGGATCTTTAGCTTTAGTTCTAGAGCTGACCAAACGACTGACCGCAGTAAATCCCGAACTCTCAAATCCTGCACGTGAAAGTGAAGCAATTGTGCTCATTGATGAAATTGATCTTCACCTTCATCCGAAATGGCAACGGAGTATCATCAATAAGCTAATAAAAACTTTCCCAAAATGCCAATTCATTGCAACTACGCATTCACCGCAAGTCATCGGTGAGGTAGCACATGATCGTATCCAGATTATCACACCTGATGAAGTGTATTCACCTGGGCATTCATACGGTGTTGACTCGAGTAGAGTGTTAGAAGAGATTATGAATACTGAGTCACGCAATGCAGACATCAAAGATTTATTGAGTCTCTTGTCTCAGAAAATTGAGGATAACGATTTTACAGAATCTCGACACTTGATAGAGAAACTTGGACAAAAGATTGGTCAGAATGATCCAGAGGTCATTAGAAACAGAACCATTATAGATTTTTTGGAGGAGTAGTAATGAGAGCCATTACTAAAATGCCGGAACCTACAAATCTCACTCAGCACAGAAACGCTTCTCATTCCAATTATGACAACTATCAAGAGAAGGATGAATTACGTCAAGCATTAGTTCAAGAACAACTAGGCTTATGTTGTTATTGTTTGGAACGGATTCAACCTGATATATCCTCTATAAAGATCGAACATTGGAAATGTCAGGATAGTTATCCTAATGAACAACTAGACTATGATAACCTATTGGGTGCATGTAAGGGAGGAGAAGGTAAACCTTATTATTTGCAACACTGCGATACCAGAAAAGGCAATAAAGATCTGAAATGGAATCCAGCGAATCCAGGACATGCAATCGAAGCACGTATTTTTTATAAACCAGATGGAACCATTGCTTCAGATGATTCAGATTTTAATGAGCAGCTTAATGAAGTATTGAATCTTAACCTACAGATTATTAAGAATAACAGGCGTAGCATACTATTAGCAATAATAGAATGGTGGAAAAAAGAAAAGTCAAAACTCCAGGGACCTGTGCCCCCACAACGTATATTGAATAAGATAAATAAATATGCTTGTGGTAATGGTCATCTTGCACCTTATAGTCCGGTTGCAGTATGGTGGCTTAAAAAGAAACTGAGGTAGTGAGTATATGAATCAGTCCCAGCACTCAGAGCTAGCTTTCGAGTCAATAATCGAATCGAACCTTTGGGGAAATGGTTATATACCGATCAACCCAGTACCTTACGACCGTGAGCATGCAATCTTTCCCGATCAGATAATACAGTTCATACAACAAACCCAACCGACAGAATGGATGAAACTGGAAATCCTCCTCGGAGATAAAACAGGTGATCAGATATTATCTGACCTCTGTAAATGGATGGATACCTATGGTAGCCTTGCCACTCTGCGCCATGGTTTCAAGTGCTACGGGCGTACTCTTCGCGTAGCTTTTTTTAAAGCTGCCCACGGATTAAATCCGGAAATGGAAGAACGTTACAATGCAAACCGCATTGGAATAACCCGACAGCTCCACTATAGCATGCGTAACGAGAATTCCATTGATGTTGTCTTGAGTGTAAATGGCATACCTGTTGCTACTCTCGAACTCAAGAATCCTATGACTAACCAGAATGCCGAGAATGCAAAACATCAATATGGGTCACGAGATGCTCATGAACCGATTTTTGAATTTAAGCGTAGAACTCTGGTGCATTTTGCGGTTGACACTGATGTAGTATGGATGACCACCCGCCTGGCTGGAGATGTCACATACTTCCTGCCATTCAACAAAGGACATAACGGTGGCGCTGGTAACCCGCCTGATCCGGAAGGCCGTAACTATCGGACAGGTTATTTATGGGAAGAAGTACTACAGCGTGATAGTCTTCTGGATATCCTGGCGCGATTCATTCACCTCCAGATAAAAGAACAGCGAACTGACGATGGACGGAGAGCAAAAAAGGAAGAGATGATCTTCCCACGCTATCACCAGTTGCAGGCAGTCCGTAATCTGGAAGCTGCTGTACGGCAGGATGGTCCAGGAAGAAACTATTTAATCGAGCATTCAGCAGGCAGTGGTAAAAGTAATACCATAGGTTGGTTGGCACATCGCCTTGCTTCTCTGCATAATAAAGATGATAATCGAGTTTTTGATAGTGTGATAGTCATAACAGACCGCACAGTACTCGATCAACAGTTACAGGACACTATATATCAATTCGAACACCGTATGGGTGTAGTGCAGAAGATTGATGAGAACTCCAGACAACTTGCAGAAGCTTTAGCCAGTGCAGTTCCAGTCATAGTCACGACTCTGCAGAAGTTCCCATTTGTATCAAAACAGTTGTTAAAGATGGCTGAGCAACGTGGTGAAGAAGGAACAGGTGTTTTGCCCACAAGGCGGTGTGCAGTAATAATAGATGAAGCTCACAGCTCACAATCCGGTGAAGCTGCAATTGAAGTAAAAAGTGTCCTTGGTGGTGATGAACTGCGTGAAAAAGCACGTAAACAAGCTGAAGAAGAAGGGCTTTCCGATATGGAACGGCTGTTTCGTTCAATGGCTAAACGTGGTAAGCAAGCCAACATCAGTTTTTTTGCATTCACAGCAACACCAAAACACAAAACAATGGCAGTTTTTGGACGAAAAGGAGAGCCATTTCATCGCTATACAATGCGGCAAGCTATCGAAGAACATTTCATCATGGATGTCCTTAAGAACTATACAACATACAAGATGTATTATAAACTGCTCAAAGCATGCGAAGATGACCCTAATGTAGAGCGAAAAAAGGCAGCAAAAACTCTTGCACGATTTCTACGCTTGCATCCTCATAACATCTCTCAGAAAACCGAGATAATGGTTGAGCACTTTTATGCAGTTACGCGTCACAAGATCGGAAGCAGAGCGAAAGCCATGCTGGTGACGGGTTCCCGTATGGAAGCTGTTCGCTACAAGCAGAGCTTTGACCGATATATCAAAGAGAAAGGCTATCAGATCAAAACGCTTGTTGCTTTTTCCGGCACAGTCCAAGATGACAAGATAGAAGGTAAGTCGTACACTGAAGAACAGATGAATAACGGTATCAAGGAGAAGGAACTGCCAGATCTATTCGGAACACGTGAATATCAGGTTCTCCTTGTTGCTGAGAAGTATCAGACAGGTTTCGATCAACCGTTGCTTCACACTATGTATGTAGACAAGAGGCTGGCAGGATTACAGGCAGTGCAAACATTATCTCGTTTGAACCGCATACACCCTCTGAAAGAGGATACCTTTATCCTGGATTTTGGAGACAATTTCAAGGATATCCAAGAAGCATTTGCTCAGTATTTTGATGGTGCAGTAATGGGTGAAGAAGTAGAACCCGCGAGAATGTACCAGATTAAAGCTGAACTCGACAATTCCGGTGTATATCTATGGGAAGAAGTAGTGAGATTCTGCAATGTATACTTCAAACCCGTTGCCCGTCAGAGCCCTTCTGACCACCGTGCAATGAATGCAGTGCTTGATCCTGCTGTGGATCGATTCAAGGGACTCTCGCGGGACAATGAAGAAGAAGCGGAAGTGTTGCGTGGCAAACTCATCGCTTTCCGCAACCTATATGCATTCCTAAGCCAAATAATTCCCTATCAAGATTCAGACCTTGAGCGGTTGTATACATATCTGCGCCACCTGTCTCCAAAACTACCAAAGCGTCAAAGTGGACCACTATATGATTTCGATGAAGAAGTAAAACTACAATATTACCGTCTACAAATGATAAGTGAAGGCTCGATTAACCTAAATGGAGTTGACGGGAAACCTCTTGATGGTCCAACAGAAGTTGGTAGCGGAGTCGTCAGAGAGAAAGCCGTTGCACTTTCCAAACTTATTGACATTATAAACCAACGCTTTGGAACTGAATTTACGGAAGCCGACCAGCTATTCTTCGACCAGATAGTGGAAGCAGCCTTGATGCATGAAACGCTTCAACAAGCCGCCAGAGCCAATCCGCAGGATAGATTTGTGCTAGTTCTGCGGGGAATGCTAGAAACACTGTTCATTGAGCGAATGGATCAAAACGTCGAAATATTCGCAAGATATATGAATGAACCAGCATTCCGTCGAACAGTCGAAGGCTGGCTCTCTGATCAGGTCTACAAGAGACTGGCAGCTGAACCTGCTAGTGAAGTTACTCTTGAGCAGGATGAGCATATACCACCCATTGTTGATTAAGCATGGTTCCAAAATCATCGAATGTATAGGAATGGAGATATACAATGAAAAAACCGCGATCAGGATTAACACTGGATAAAGCAATGGTACAGGTTCTCAAAAACTGTGAGAATGAGACTGCAGAACACGGTTATTTGACAGACGAAATAAACCGTCAGAAGCTTTACTGGCAAAAAGATGGAACTCCGTTGAAAGTAAATCAGATTGGACCGAGGGCTAAAAATCATCCTGAACTGTTTGAAAAGATACCAAAAAGTGCTTCTACAAAGGCTAAAATAAGATTGAGATAACTATCCCATTGGTATGCGTAGAAAAAGAGCTCAGTACTTTTTTCCGTGTTTCCCCAATCCAACCCCACAAGGTAAATCCACCATGCCAATCAATACACTAACAACCGAAGACCGCGTTCTAGCCGTTTTACGTGGCGAACAACCCGATCGCGTGCCTGTCTTTCTCTACCTGAATCCATTCAGTGACGCTGGATTTGCGTGCGATCCGTCGTATTCTGATGTGATGGAGGCGTGCAGGGATTATGAGGATGTGATTTTTGACTGGGGGTTTCCTTTCGGGTTCTTTCATACGGCGGCTGAGCTGAATATGACTACCCGGCAATTGTCTAATGGCGACATTGAGCATATTATCGAGACCGCACGCGGGGAACTTACCTCTATCACCCGGGCGGATTGGCGTGGGAGCGGGACGGTTAAGCGGTGGGTTACTGAGCCGGAGGATATCGAGCGCCTGCTCTCTATCCCCTATGTCCCCGTCCGTCCTGATCTTTCTGAGGTGCTGAATGCAAGAGCGACAGGACAGGGCAGATGGATCGTCCAGGCCACGTTCTCAGACCCGATTGGCGTGGTCGGGGATATTGATGAGATGTCCCTTGCGATCTGGACAATCGAGCAGCGCCCATTGCTTAAAAGGATGCTGGAAACGGTTTTTGAACGTATATCGGAGGAGTTAGCATATTGTCTCTCTAATGGGGTTGGGCCGATATATTATTTCAATGGGCCGGAATACGCCCTGCCTCCGCTGATGTCACCTGACGATTTCCAGGAGTTTGTCGCTACATATGACACCAGACTGATTTCGCAAATTCATGAGTATCCAGGCTGTTATACGATCATTCACAGTCACGGTAAGGTCAGCAACTTCCTTGAGCAGTTCGCAGACACCGGCACCGATGGGTTGAACGTGCTGGAACCGCCCCCGATCGGCGACACAGTTCTCTCCGATGCCAAACGACGCATCGGTGACCGGGTCTGCCTGATCGGGAATATACAATACGACGACCTGGCACGAGGGGATGACGCAAGCATCGACCAATTGGTCCGTGAAGCCATCGCCCAGGGCGCCCCAGGCGGCAGATTCATCCTCTCCCCCTGCGCCTATCCCTACGAAACCCCGCTCCCTGCAAAGACAGCACATAATATGATCACGTATTTGCAAGCAGGAAGAAAATACGGGCGATACCCGATTTAAATGGACAATTGATAATTGACAATTGACAATGGGAGTTGAAAGTTGAGAGTGGGAGACGTGAGATGGGAGATGGGCAGGATTTTTTGTTTCGCTATTGATTGCAAATCGCGTGCGAGCGATCACATCCCCCTCATTCACCACGTTCACGAGCCCCCTTCAAAGGGGGAATATTTGTCTGTTTCGTTTCGGGACACCGTCTGAGAGTCACTCATTCACTTGTTTATGGTTTTGCTAGATACTCCTGCAGCCATTTATCGTCTAACGTGATCCGCTCTTTTCGTCCGTTGCGGTTCAGGGTGATGTCTCCTGTGATGTCTTTCGCTCCGGTTCCTTTGGGGCCGGCGATCTTGATGAACGGGCGGTCGATGTCGTCTTTGACTGTCAAATGCTTGAAGCTGATGCCTCCTGCCGGGCGATTGGCCGGATCGGCGGCTTGTAGGTAGATCGGAGGGAAGTATTTATCTATGCGGGCGCTATCGGAAAACAGCGAGTTCTCAATCTCAATGCGCACAGCATCGTAGGGGTTGAACTGCACCGAGAGTCCTGCCATTCCGTCGTTTTTGGATGTGAAACGGGTAACGCGCAACAGGCCTGCAGGAGGGTCCTTAATAGCGCTGACTATATGGATGGAGTGGTACCCGTTGTTGCGGGAAATACAGTTATTCAGAGTAATTGAGATGGGTTTCGATCCATTGTTCATAGACTGCGGAACGATCTGGTAACCTGTTCCGACGTTGCCTTCCGAGATGCAATTGCGCATGACACAATTGACCAGCATTTCATCAGGACTGTTGGGCTCAAAATCAATGCCGGCTTGCGGTGCAGTTCCACTGGTATTGCGCATGAGGCAATCCTCAACCAGCAGATTTTCCGCACTGATGACGCTGATCCCCTGGCGATGGTTACCATTGCAATCGACCCGCCGGATCACAACATTGCGATTGGTAGATTTATTATCGACGGTGCCAAGGTAAATGCCGTCTCCGCCGGTCTCTTCAATAGCGATGTCCTGAATCAATACATTCCGGCAAGTATACAGTGCAAGCCCATGCCGCCACTCCGAACGCTCGTAGGCAGAGGATTGATAGTCCTGTTTATGCATCCGGATGTGCGCCGATTTGCCCCGATCTTTCTTTTCCCCGCGAATAATAATGTTCTCGCACTCCGGAAAGGAAATAAGGCAGTCACCCTGGGGTTGGAACGCGCCTTTGAGAGCAACCAGGTCCGTTCCCTTTTCGAAAACTATCTCCTGATTGCTTACACCTGTCAGCGGTCGAGTAACCCATGCTGATTCCTGCCGGTCGATAATCAGCTTTTTGACCTTGGAGTTGATGGCACTCTGCAGGTATTCAGTAGAGTCCTTAGCGTCGAATCCCCACCACGACACGCGCGCTAAGTTCCGTTTGCCATCCATTACCTCCCGAACCAATTCCGGCTTAGCGAATTCCGATGCTGCTGCATAGAGCGAGAGACTGAGCGGACCAGCCAATACTATGAAGATCAGTATAAATGAACGATTCATTCGAATGCTCCTATGACAACTCAGCAAGGTGGCTATCCTGGCTACCTTGTCGGGTGCGTGAAAATCTACGGAATGTAGTCATAGATATATACACCAGAGACTCTGTCTCTGGACTCTGCCAGGGAGGTAACCTCCCTGGACCCATTAAACTGTTTTTCCCGGAGGGTCTTCAGACCCTCCGGAAAAAAATATGGGGTCTGGGGATAATATCCCCAGCGGGGTGCAGGGGTGGAATCCCTGCAGATATAATCCTATAATATCGTTTCCATAGATTCTACACGCACCCCACCCCATCCAGCGAACTCGTAACATTGATATCAAGCTATTTCCTGCTTGGTAGACTATAATATCATATAGTATATCCTGGTGCGAACTTCGGGTATCAAAGGTAGTAGTTCACTCTTGTTGAGTATAACGTCATGCTGAACTTTATTTAGTACCCAGGCACATTCGATATGGGTCCTGAAACAAGTTCAGGATGACGTGTTTCCTGAAGCTTGAGATAATTATTGCAATGATTGCTGTTATCAGCTCGATTTTCACATTTCTGTGCCCATATATCTATTCATTGCGGAAACACTCTACAGACTTCTCTTAGTTTCAATCCATTTTAACTCCATTTGGCAGGGAGAAGGTGTTCGCGCCTATTTTTGCTCTCCGCCAGTTGGAAAAGGACATCTTACCAACAATCATGCCGCTCTTATCGTCTTTTAATCGGATCTCATTCGTCAGGAACCACTTGGATTCAAATGGTAGGGAGTCCAACTCACTGCCTAACGAGACTCGCTTCTTCGGGCCGTAGTGATTTGAACCAAAGCTTACGTAGTCCTGGAAGGTGACGCTGGAGGTTATCTTTCCTTGATAACTGAATTCTTCTTTTAGTGGGAGACCGGTGGACTCATCCAGCCAGACGGTGTAGGTATCAGGATCGGGATCCTCCGGCATTACTTGCTTCTTCTTTGGCAGGTGGAAAACATATTCTGCCGACTCGTGTCCTGCTAACATCCCGGTCCAGTTTCTGGTGCCTACCACACTGTCAAGCTTGTCACCATCCAGTGTGAGTCCAAGCGCAGCATAGTGATAGCACAGTAAGGGATTTATAACCCAGAAGACCAAGGTTTCTCCGATGCTGTCCAGGTGGAACTCCATTGCCGATTTGTCGTCCGGAGATATGAGCCACGAACCCTTGGTCGAGTAAACCAGCTTTGTTCCCGGAAATCGATACTTGCTTTGCATCTGCTTCATCTCTTTCGGGTCGGTCCCTGGACTCTGAGCCGACATCGACCATACCATTACCAATGCAGGCCAGGAATCTATGTCAATGCGACATGAATCAAAATGATAACCGTAGAACCCGGTATGAGAAGGATAGTCAAGCCTCGGATCCTGAAGCACGGTCAGCTTACCGGAAATATGCGTGCCCATTTTATCCTTTTCTATAAGATTAGCCCCTATGGCATCAACACGATAATCACACTGCACAGGTGGAAGATCTCGAACTGCATCATGGTTTGCAGATGACAAGCGCGATATCAGGTCAACGAGTTTGAGCTTTACTGGCGCAGTCTGCTTTCCCGAGGCATACACGGCGGAAATCGTCATTATTACCAAAATGAACACAGCAAGAGCTAGATTTATTAGGTGTTTTTTCATTATCTTCCCTCTATTCGTGTATTGCCTGAAGCATTTGTGGGTGTTTGTTCGATTACAAACTCTGCACTGGCGGTTACAGTGTTTTGATATGGCTTCATTTCCATCGTCGCTTCAATTGTATAGGTGCCAACCGGCCAGGTGTCATTTGTGCTGAGGTCATAATGTCTTCCCATATCATCGTTCGATAAGGTCTTACCCCTGGCAACTACCTTGCCGGAGGAATCTTTCACACGAATATCCGCCTCCCGTTGCAAGCATGCTTCCATATTTTCGTCGATGTATAACTTCACATTGAACCTGTGCTGCTGCTTGGAGTTCGTGAAAGGAGATTGGTCAAGACTCTTTATCTCCAGTTTAATCGGTCCACCGAGGGTTATTTCCATAGTCTTGTCAGCCGGTGCTACTACTTTGAGTTTGTCGAAGCGGATCTCACTTGTCTTACCCTTCTCGAATTTAAATTCGGCTGATACTACCTCGTAAGTCCCGGCTGGGACAGTTATTTGTGAGCTGTTATCAAGGTTTACGAAATAACCAGGTAAACCGACAGCGGCAATCTCTCTGACATCGTTCAACGGCTTTCCGAACCCGTCGATTCCTTTCACTTTGATAACTGCTGTCCTCCCGGCATAAGGGCGAATTGTCACAGCATCCCCGTTCGGGGTTACCTTAACATCGTATAGTTTTCCATCAAAACGGGATGCAGTTCCAAGGAACAATATTTGCTCCCGATCCTTTGGCGCATCTATAGACACTACCGCTCCTACCTGGATGCAGGGAGCTCCTGGCAGCTGGGAAATCGGAGCGCTAAAGTCATTCGTAAACCCGGCGTTATCGGCTGATATGACCAACTTGCCGGTGTCGGTGTTCACCCAACCCTTCCATTCACCGCGGATATCCGCTCTATAGACATAAGCAGTGCTCCCATCAGTATCCTGTGCTTTATCGAGTTCTATGCTCTTTACCACTTCGCGCATTCGTGACTTCGAGCCATTTCCTCCAACGATCGGATTTACATTAAGCGATGCCATATTTGCCTTCCACAGAATGGTAGATTTCTTTACAAGATGCACCCGTGGGGTAGTCTTGAGGCTTATCCTCTCCTTATTATTGTTGTTCGGCAAGAGGTAGAGCACATCGTAGCCTCTATTTGTGCCTTTTGACTCGTCCACCAGAAACGCAACAGGTCCGTACTGGCCAAGGAGTGCGTCTGAGGACATTATGCCCGAGAATCTGTGGGTGTCTTCGCTGGTGATTTTCGTCAGTCTGTCAGTATGCGGGAATGGACCTTGTTCGGCTAGCTCTGTGCTTAATGTCCAATGCATTTTATAAGTTCCGGGAATGATCGTGATAGCTGCGGCAGGCAGCACAATAATCCATGCAAATATTAGCAATAGAACCCGGTGTAACCATGTCCTGGTTTTCATCTGACTTGTTCGATTCATCAACGCAGTTGTCTCCTTTATATATATGCTGCGGTAACGCTGTTTGTCTGTCTATACTGGGATATACATTTGCCTTCGGTTACTCATATATTTATTACCGATTAAATGCATGAATCCTTCGTTTAAATATCATTATTTGAGATTTAATTTCCTGGTGGAATGGTCGTAGTTGTTGTTGAAGAGTGTGTCTATGATGGAAATACCTGCTGTTAAATAAATGCACATAGTTTGGACAATAAGAATCCGTGGGGTTTGGAGGAGAATCCAGAATCCAGAAGACTGAGGACCGGGAGAAGGATAGGACTTATAGGACTTGGGATTCTGCATTGTCAACTGCCAATTATCAATTGTCAATTCTCCCTTCCTGAAGCCTGAAGTCTGAAGCCTTAAGCCTCTCCCTTCAGTAGAACTGCTTTCAGCGCTTCTCTGCTCTCTACCAGGTCGAAGGCTTTTTGGTAGTCATTATATGGCAGGACGTGGCTTACCCATTCGGACAGGTTTACTTTGCCGCTTTCAATCCAGTTTACTAGTTGTGCCTGGACTCTTCCTTCTATTGCACCCACTGCTGATACGTTGGGTCGGTCAAACTGGTCTGGTCTGTAGGGGGAGGAACCGGGGGCTACTCCGTAAACACAGACTTGTCCTGTGCTGCCGGCCAGGGTGATGCTTTTATCCAGTGCATCTATTGACCCTACCGCTTCTACTACTATATCGAATCCCCCTTTGAATACTATGTTTTGAACGTCAGTTGGTGGTTGGGTATCCGATATGTAATCATCAACCTTGCTCACCTGCATGAATCTGCAAGAGTGTAAAGGGTTTCGCCCGAACGCATAGACCGGGTCTGCTCCGAGGAGTTTGGCGAACATAGCTAGAGCCTGACCGACCGGACCGGAGCCTACTATGGCTACAGACTTACCAGAGGAAGCTCCGCAGGTTTTGATGCAGTCAAGGCACTCCATTAGGGTGACCATTCCCACTGCAAGCTCGGGTTTTATATCTATCAGCACTTTCTGCTGGTTGTGAGGAATAGAGTCAGGGCCGTAAGGAAGTCCCTGCTCTGCCCATTCATCAGTAACCAGTCCGTACTCTCCAAACCCTCCCCAAAGGCTTCTACCATCACCAGGCACATGCTGATCGCCGAGTCTCTGCCGGAATACCAGATCTTCCTGTTTGAAGTTTACAACTCCGGAACCAGTCTCAATTACAGTTCCCACTGATTCGTGACCGAGTATTACCGGAAATGAACCCGAACAGAATTCGTTGTTGAGTAATTTGTGGTCTGTAGAATTGCAGATAGCGCAAGCATCCATCCGAACCAGCGCCTCATACTTTCCAGGTGTAGGCATATCCAGTTCAACAATACCAAGCTTTCCAGGTTCAATAGCAGCAAGGGCTTTCAATAATCAGTTCTCCTTTACGGGTAGAAATAGAAGTCAGAAGACAGGAGTCAGAATCCAGAACACAGAAGTCAGGAGAAGAATAGGACCCATAAGACCAATAGGACATATAGGACCTGGGATTCTGCATTGTCAACTGTCAATTATCAATTGTCAATTACCTCTTCCCTTCTCCGTGCCCTCCGTGTCTCCGCGTGAAATTCCCTTCCTGAAGCCTGAAGTCTGAAGCCTGTCCCTTCACCATCCCATCGGTGGATGGCCCAGGACGTTGGGGAGGCGTTTGTTGAGCATTTCTTGCTTGGCAACGGGTACCAATGGGTTCCAGTCTGTCAACGGTTTGATTTTCATGACTCCAGTTTTGGTCTTGAACCGCATTGTGACAATCTGCTGCGGTCTTACATTAAATGTATAGGAAGAGTTTCCCTTTAGCTTGACCGGGTGCTCTCCCAGCATATTGGTGATTGCTGCATCAGTGTGCGGCAGTGAAAGATTGACCTGAGCCTTTCCCCCTACTCCCTTGCTTTCCACCATCCTCATCTCAATGAATTGTCCCTCTCGCCGGATTGCTTCAACGACCATGTTATCAGATGTCTTTACAAAAGATCGGAGTTTACTCACCGCTGATCCTGCTGAAGCAAGCAGTGGAGCATTGAACTCGTATCCCATCCTTACAACATTCGATTTGGGGAAGCCGCCTTCGTTTGCAACCAGCGCAAATGACAGCTTCTGCTTTCCTTTACCACTCAGCCACGCGCAGTCATAGCCTTCATATTTGTCGCAGGCATTCATAAGGAATATGATGGGTGTGTTGCCGTTCAGTTCACGACCGGAAAGGCCCCTGTCAAGTATAGCAAATCCGTAACCGTCGGCAGTCGTATAGTGAGACCAACGGACTGCAGGAACAATACCTGTTGCACAACCGGGCATTTTGGGGTCCGGATTAGGCCAGGAAGCTGCGGAGAAACCATACGGAATCCCCCGCCGCACCTCCTTGATCTCACCAGAGAGTGGGAACTCGGTAACTACAACTGTAGCATCCAGTATGTCGCTGAGCTCAACATCGAAGTCTATTCGAGGACTCTTCTTGTAGAAAGTCATAACCCTTCGGCATTCTTTGCCAGCGTAGAACTCAGAGCGCACATCTACCAGCGTAGCAAGCGGACCCGTGGTGACGGTAATTGTCGGCTTAGACTCATTCGCACTCGCAAGTTTCTTTCTATAAGGTCGATATTCCGCAACATCACCGCTTCCGGTGCCTTTTTCTGCCACTATATCCACCGGTCCTGATAGCATTTCATGCATGGAGGGCTTGATCTTTAAACTGACAAGCGCTCCTGTGTTTGGGTCAATCCGGATCGAGTAGAAGTCAGTCTCTATAATATTCGGCAGTTCAATCTGCTTTGGATTTACCGGAGCTTTCGCAGATAATTCTACAGATTTTATACCGACTGATGGAACGTCAGGAGCGCAGAGAGTCTTTCCATCAGCAATGCTCTGGCAGAGAATACCTCTTAAGGATCGACCTTCCGGGAGTTGAAGCACCAACGGATCGTTTCTCTTCCAGTTAAGCGGATTGAACAGCCCTATGCTTTGCCCTTTGCCAAATATCGTTTGCAGTGCGGTTCGGTTGCTATCAGCGGTTGTTTGGTCAACCCATTCAAACCTGTCCTTTGCAGCCCAGGACTTCGGATGGTCGAAGACCATTCCGCCTGCCGCTCCCCACAGCGTGTTTCTGTCCATATTCAGGCACATCAGCAGCCAGGCATGGTAAAAGTCATCGACAGGATAAGTGTAATTGCCGGTAAGACTTGCAATAGCAGCTGAAGCTTCCCCGGCCTGGATCTCAGATTCACACTGCCGAAACCACTTCTTCACCGTAGGATTCTGAATCCAGAATGCTCCCCAGGAGCCACTGGGGGCAAAGATCGTCCCACCCCGCATTACTGGAAGCTTCACTTTCCCTGATTTGATATCCGGCAGCACAGCATCCAGATAGCTTCCCATCGTGGCAAATCTCAGAGGCATGCCTGGCAATGTATCTGCCCACTGCTTGAGGAATTGGCTCGGGTAACCTTTATATTTTGGAGCGGTGGAATAATCACCAGCACCACCCAGGACAAATACGGGCAGTCCCGGTGGTGTCACAGTCAGTTTGTCCCTGACATCACCTGCCAATGCTCTCAGATCGTCATTTGCCACAGGCTTGTCAGACCCGAAAACCGGCCACCAGTCAGCGTATGCAGGAGAGCTAATAGCAAGAATTCTGGAGCTGTCAGGAGCCTGTGCCCAGTGTAACGCGCTGCCTGTAGGATTGTACCGGCAATATACAAGAGCCTCCAGTCCGAGCCCGGAGACAATTTGAGGCATCTGTTCGTGAACACCGATAACATCGATCATCCATGCAAACCGCGGTTTCACTCCCATCATTTCACGCTGCCATCTGATACCCTCTACGCCTTCTTTGACCAGCGCTTCGCCTCCGGACAGATTGATAGTAGGCTCATTGAAGAACCCATTGGCCAGTTCCACCCGACCTTCTTTGATCCGCTGTTTAAGCTCCGGCACGCGCTGCGGCTCGAAGTTAATCATACTGATCAGGTGGACGACCTCCGAGATATCGAATGCATAGTTCGGATCATCGCGCACACGGTCCAGGTGGTCCAGGTAGGTGTTCAGGCAGTAGTTGCGTTCTGTTGAAAAGTCAGTCAGCCAGCCGGATGAAGCTGGATGGAAATTCGGGACGATGTACACGCTGCCCTTGAGGTCGCCGTTCGGATCGGTTTTCCCTTTGTATTCCGCTTTCGGAATCAACTGCAGCCAGACCATGTTCATCACTGCACCACCCGGTTTACTCGTTGGTTTAAGGGATAGTGTATAACTTCCGGTATGGTCAAAGTTCAGAACACCCAGCTGCATTGTGTCGTAGTAGCTCCAAGCTCCTGTATGAACGCTGATCCTGCCATTTAAATGTTGTTCCTCAACCGCCACATCAAACGTGCTGCCTTCAAAACCAGGTGCACAAGAGTATTTGAGCTCTACAACATAGGCCCCGGATTTGTCTACATTGAAGCTCCAGTCCAGCCAGTCATTCTGCTCAGTCCAGTAACATATGTTGCCAACTCCCTGGAGTAATTCATATCGAGCCACTGACCCATGTATAACCGCAGACTTGGCAGCGAGTTCAACAGGACTGCCGAAAGATACCCCAGATGTAAAATACATCAGTATGACAATTAACACTACAGCCAGCCTGCACATAACTTTATTCCGACCATATAGCATTGTGTTTGCCCATCCTTTGTCCATAGTGCTGTCCCATTTACATGTATATACAAAACTAAACTAGCTCTTTCCTTCCTGAAGTCTGAAGCCCGAAGCCTGAAGCCTATCCCTTCCGTTTTCACGATTGTTAGAAATGCGACTCTGCATAGTATAATAAGTTAACTGAAAATCAAATGACGGTTCTATTAGTTACACAATTCACACATACTAGCTGATAGGTATCGTTATACAATGACTTCGACACATGTATGGGATAGTTGACAGTCATTCAATATAATCTAACCAGGTGAGCAGGTCTTGGGAAAAAAAGATATCAAAACAAAAGATATAACCAAGTCACAGCGAACGATAGAGAATGCGTTAAAAAAGACTGAATTGAGATATCAGCAATTGTTCGACAACATGCTGAACGGATATTCTCTTCGCCGTATATGTTTCGATAAAAATGGCAGACCATGTGACTTCACATATATATCGGTGAATAAGGCTTTTGAGGCCTTAACAGGATTGCACGATGTCGTCGGCAAGAAGTACTCCGAATTATTTCCCGGTGTAATGGAGAGTGAACGGGGAATGTTTGAGGGATACGTTCGTGTTATGGAGACTGCTTCATCTGAACGCTTCGAATATTATTCAGCCCCTTTGAAAGCCTGGTATAACATGGCTGTATATTCCCCGGAGTATGGATATATAGTTACGGTTTTCGAAGATATCACCGAACGTAAAAACGCTGAAATTGCGCTGCGTGAAAGTGAAAAAAGATACCGAGGTCTTATAGAATCACAATTTGACCTTATTGCCAGAATAGACACGAATTATCGTTTCACATTTGCCAATGAATCCTATTGCCGTGTGTTTGGGAAGTCGATAGATGAACTTATAGGTTCATCCTTTATTCCGCTTGTCCACGAAGAAGATATTGCTCTTAGTCTAGCTGAGATGGAGAAGTTAAAAGCGCCTCCTTACCGTTGTTATTATGAACAACGCAATCGGACTGTCAATGGCTGGAGATGGTTTGCCGTTGAAAATTGCTCCATATTTGATGACAACGGCAATATAGTGGAATTCCAGGCGGTCGGTCGTGATATCACCAATATAAAGGCAGAACGCCAGGCTCTTTTGATATCTGAATCCAGTATGCGGGCATTTGTCTCCAACATTTCTGGAGCAGTATACAGGTCTGTCCAAGTAGGGGAACACTTCGAGATGAAGTTCCTCAATAATGCCATTGAGACCATTACCGGCTATCCTGTTGATAGCTTTAGGGGAACCATAGCAAAAGTCATACATCCTGATGATCTGGATATGGTCAGAGAACACTCAGCTGAATGGATGCGCAGCTGTGGCATATTCCTGTTGGAGTTTCGAATTATTCATGCGGATGGCTCCATTCGATGGGTTCTGGACAGAGGCCAGGCCGTGCTGTCCGATACCGGTGAGTTGCTCTCATTTGACGGAATCATATTTGATATCACTGGCAGAAAGAACGCAGAAGAAGAGTTGCGTAAAAGGGAGAAACTCTACCGGGGACTCCTGGATTCACAGTTTGATCTTATTGTCAGGGTGGATACTGAGAATAGATTCACCTATGTAAATGAAGCTTATTGCCAAATGTTTGGTAAATCCAGCAGTGAATTGTTGGGACTGTCGTTTACACCACTTGTCCACGAGGATGATCTTCCTTTAACAATTGCAGAACTGGAAAAGCTGACGGATCCTCCTTATCGTTGTCATTATGAACAGCGTGCGATGACTGTTCTTGGCTGGCGGTGCATTGCTTGGGAATGCTGCGCTATCTTTGATGATGATGGTTGCCTGGTTGAAATACAGGCTGTGGGACGAGACATCTCCGATAATAAACTGGACCAGCAGGCTTTAGCTGAGTCGGAAGCCAGGCTGCGTTCTTTTGTCTCCAATATTCCTGGTGCTGTGTATTGCACGCTTTTTTCAGACCAACAAAATGCGATATTTCTCAACGATACTATAGAAGATATCTCCGGGTATTCGATAGAAGTGCTAAATGGTGATGGACTTCCCTACTTGAAGAACATTATTCATCCCGAAGATAAGCTCTGGCTGGATGAATATACCCATCAGTGGGTTAAGGACAGGGGGTCTTTCGTTGTTGAGTACCGGGTTATACATATTGATGGCTCTGTCAGATGGGTCCAGGATAGAGGGCAGGCTCTGCGTTCCACGGATGGCACGCTGCTGTCGCTGGACGGGATTATTTTTGATATAACAGACAGAAAAAAAGCCGAAGAAGAATTACGCAAGGCCTACAGTTTACAAACTGAGTTCCTGAATAATATTACCCATGAAGTCAGGACACCTCTTACCGCAGTTCAGGGATATATTCACATGATACTCGATGGTATCATTGGACCTGTCAGTGATGAGCAAGCTGCTCTTCTCAAAAAAGTGCTTGTGAATTCCGAGCATCTACTCAGCATTGTGACTGGTGTTCTTGAGATAGCACGAACGAAGAGCGGTGCTATACAATTACAACCAAAAGTCTGCAACCCATGCAAGATAGTGGATAGGGCTCTTTCTACAGTGTTGCCTCAGGCAACAAGTAAGGGCTTGTATATAAATGCACAATGCCATGATGATATGTATTCAGGGATGTATGACGAACAGAAGCTAACAATCATCCTGACTAATCTTCTCACAAATGCAGTGAAATTCACTGATTCAGGAGGGATAGATATTATCTTGAGTCACGACCACAGCGGAATAGAGATCGTCGTCGCAGATACAGGCTTTGGTATTAAATCCGACAATCTCGGTTCAATTTTTGACGAGTTCACACAGCTTGATTATCCAAAGAAACATAAGGCAATAGGCTTTGGAATCGGTCTTTCTACCGTAGCGACCATGGTGGAAACAATCAATGGAGAACTCACAGTCTCAAGCGTATACAATTTGGGAACTGCATTCACTCTGTTCTCCCCCGAACTGAAGAACTAATAAAATCCTGGGAACGCCGAACCCCAGTTCGGCATTCCCTCCCAATTCCAAACACATTGACACCTGGCATGGCAAGTGCTATTCTGCAGATATTGCTGTAGACTTGTAGGTGAGAATGAACGGACGTGAAAGGCTTCAAAACCTGTTCTCTGGACAGCCGACCGATCGGCTCTCGTGGACTACGCTGGTCGACCATTACACACTCAACTCTCTCCCTGCGTCTCTTGCAGAGATGGACAGCTACGCATTCTACCGTTACCTGCGTTGCGATATAGTCCAACTCGGTTGGATATACGGATGCAATCGAATAATGCCAGGTGTCAAAGTTACGACAACTACTGACGACTCTGGGACTGTTACAATCCAGAGCAGGTGTGATTCCGGAGTATTGACTGGTAAGATCAGCCGCCAGGTTCACCCAATAGAATATCCCATCAAAACTATAGAAGATGTCCTCTTATATACAAAGCGATGGGAAGCAGCTTCGTATGTGGCGGTTGATGAACAATCGCAATATGACGAAATCGAGGCAGCAGTGGGAGATGACGGGATCACGACTGCATTTATACCTCCCTCAGTAATTCCTCACTTTCTGGAAGAAGCAATGGGCATCGAAGGCTTTTATTACCTGATGCAGGACTATCCGGATGAAGTAGAAGCCTTGATCCGGACTATCGATGAGAAAGACAGGCAGAGGTTTGAAATATGTGCCGATGGTCCGAGCAATGTGCTGATTCTTTGTGAGAACACCAGCACCCGCTACATAGGTCCTGATATCTATGCCAAATACAATATGCCGTCGCAGCGGACATTCGTAGAGTCAGTACACAAGAGAGGTAAGACTGCGATCCTTCACATGTGCGGACATGTTCGAGATATTCTTCCGATCATCAAAGAAACCAATACCGATGGCATCCACGCCCTGACACCACCGCCGCTGGGTGACACTCCATGGGAAATGGCGCTGGATGTACTGGGCGATGACTTGATAATAATGGGTGCCCTTACACCAGATATCTTCCTGACCTGTCCGCTGGACGAAGTCGGCCCGTCCCTGGATAACCTCATCTCTCCACGCCTGAGAAAATCCCGCTTTGTCCTGTGCCCCTTCTCAGATGGCATTCCCACACCACTAGAACGTTTTCTGGCAGTGCGAGATTGGGCAGAGGGCATTACTTTCGGATAGTGTTCAGATTTCTACTCTCATTTTCCATGTATTTCCCGGAAATTCGAAGCCTCTCTATTTGATCCGTCCATAGAAGCAAACGTTAAATTGATCAAAATGATGTGCATCATGTGATTGTAATTTGTCATACATGGGTACATTGTCTGCAGAACGTATGGATCAAAGGAGATACACAAATGAAGAACCGCTTATTGTTAATAGCAGTCGTTATGTTGATGTCTGCAGCAATAGCTGTTTGCGCTGCAGGAAGTAAGACTACCAAGTATTTCGCCCAACTCTCGGGTAAAAAGGAAGTACCAGCTGTCACCACAAAGGCCAAAGGTGAGGCAACGTTTAATATAAGTAAAAATGCTGCTTCCATTAGTTATACTATCAAGGTATCCTCGCTCAAGGGTGCTGTCGCTGCCCACATTCACTCAGGTGCAGTGGGGATGAATGGTCCGGTTGTCGTAGACCTGTATCCAGCCTCTGCTAAAGCAGCCCATAAAGGCAATGTACTTGTTAAAGGAGTCATTACCAAGGCTAGTCTAGCTGGACCTCTCAAAGGTAAGAAAATGGCTGACCTGATAAAAGCTATGAAGTCCGGAGATACCTATGTCAATGTGCACACCGATGCTCATATGGAGGGCGAAATCCGGGGCTGGATTATGCCGAAGAAGTGAGTTGGAATCCATTGGATAATGAGACTGCCCCAAATTGGACTCAAGCGAACCGCTTGTGAGTGCGCTCTGCAAATATCTGTTTGCAGAGTGCACCTAAACATAAGCCAATCCGACCGATCGGTCAGTCCTATTTCCCCGCATTCTCCTGATATAAAGGCTCAGGCAGTTTTGCAGTAACCGGATGCGCTCTGTCTCTTCGGTGCTTAATAAGAAAATCTCTTATCTGCCTGAAATACATTGCATAGCCGGCATCATTTGGATGACATTTGTCCGGCGCCAGGTCTGCCCAGGTAAATTTGCCGGAGTCCACCTTATTAAACAGTTCTTGCCCGACGTTTATGGAGCTGCATCCATAGTGGGAGGCGATTTTCTGATGGAGGACTATGGAATCCGGAGTTTTTCCTGACTTGTAGGAATCATACATCCTTGGAAATTCGACGGTGTAGATCATTATTATATCGGTTTCAGGCAGACGGGTACGGATTGTCCTGATGATCTGCTCCATTGCTGGTCCAATTTTTGTGTAGTCCCATCCGTTGTCATTGACTGCGAACTCAATGAATACCAAGTCCGGATTCTTTGCGATCAGGTCCTTCTCAATACGTGAAGCTCCGAATATCGACCCGGTCCCACCTATTGCAGCGTTGGCTTCGGTTATTCCTTCCTCAGGGAATTGGGTCCTGAACCAGGCTGTCGTAAGAGCCCTATAGCAGAGTTTCTCCGGATCAGTAGATCCTGCGCCGGCAGTTATTGATCCACCAAAATATCCGATAGTCAGCCTTTTTCCCTGTTTCAACTTAGCAAAAACATGTCCAAGCCCGTTTCCGGAAGTAGTAACAGGGAGTAATTCACTTGCTTTCTTCTCGGAGGCATTTGAAATATTCATCGGCATCACCACACAGCAAAGAAATGCTGCTGTAAAAAGTATATTTCTAACACTACAAGCTTCCACGGATTCCCTCCATATTCGGTTCATTGGCAATTGCAGGTTCTATTATATCGAATATTATAGCCTATCTGTCGCGACCTATCGGTTATTAGCGGTTCAGGTTTACTAGCGGTAAAGTGTGCAACCAGCTAATTCCCCCTTTGAATGGGGCAGGGGGATGTGACTGCTGGGAATCAAAATTGAGTTTGATATTGATGGTGTTGGTCCGATCAATTGGATCACATCCCCCCTAACCCCCTTCAAAGGGGGAATTAGCTAAGCAATACTCACAACACTGAACTGTTACTCACAACCTGACAGTCTCGCCTGATGCAATTGAATACAGTTTTTCATTGAACCGGAACCAGACTGTGATGCTGGAAAAGTTGGTGAGAGTTTTGCCATCGGCGGATGTTACCAGTTCGTGAATTGCTTTCATATAACGGCAGATTTCAATGTTGGTTGCATACCAGACATCCTCTTTACCGGAGACGCGCTCTGCGAACTCTTCCATTATTTCCCAGTTGCTATCGTTATCGAATTCGTAAGAGTGTCCCCATACGAAAAACAGCGGCATCCCCCATGAATATGGATATTCGAGGAAATGCGGAAGCATTTCAAGCATTCTTTTATGATGACAGGTTGGGTGCCACAGTAGGAAATCCTCAGGCAGAGCAAGGTTTCCTGTGCTCGCGACTGTGCGGGAACAGACAATACCTGCTGCCCGCAGCCGGGATATAGTTTCCGGGTCACGTGAATCGTTCGGGTATGACATACCACAGACCGGATACCCGCAGAGATCTTCAAGTGCCAGGCGATCACTCCATACTTCGGTCATAACCATACTGCGCGGAATCTGCACCTCTAGAGCGTGGGTTGCACCGTGGCAGGAAACCTCGTGCCCGCAATACAGATCAGCTACCTCCTCAGGGGCAATGCATCCAGCTGATCCCAACCGCGCTGAGTTCAGGTGAAAACTGCCTTTCAGTCCATGTTTGTTGAATATATCCACCAGACGACGGTCTTGAACTACACCATCGTCATAGCTCATAGTCAGTGCTTTATTAAGTCCTTTTGGATAACAGAAAAAAACAGTCATGCTAACTCCCTTATGCAATCAATAACACTTCAATCCGCCGAGAAGATTCCATATCATTACATGGCAGATTCCGTTCACCCTGAGCTTAGTCGAAGGGTGAACACACTCCGTTCGTGCTGAGCATAGTCGAAGTGCGAACGGAGTGCTCGTATTGTGGATCTCTTTCAGCAATCATTCAATAACAGGTGCTTCAGCTCCGCCTTCACTCCTGTATTCGATTTCCTGCAAAGATTGGATTTTTTGTCCATTGACGGTCAGGTTCCGGATTGTGTGATTCCGCTGCCCCTGTTCTGGTGAAGTATTGATCAAGGCTATTTCCGGTTTTCCTACTCCTGGTTCTGAAAATACGCGGATATCTTCAAGCAGGATATCGCGGTTTACGCCTTCACGGGTCTCCCACGGCTGATAGTGCCGGTTGTGCGAGAGGTAAAGTATTGTAGGCTGCTTCTTATCACCGGGTTCATAACGGTGATCATCCGAAAGCTGAAGGATCTCAGGCTGGGTGTCCGCCTGGAACTCGACACGGATATCCTGGAAAGTCAGGTCATGAACTAAGGCTCCGTTGGCATTGGCTATGTCCATTGCTATGATGGAATTATGGATCAGATCGCAGTCTTCAAAAATGATGTTCCGGTATTCCGGGGCATCGGTTTCAAGTCCGATTTCAAGCGTTCGTCCCCATCCACACCAGACAACGCAGCCGGAGACCCTGATATCTTCGACATTCCTGCCGTTTTTCCACTTCCAGTCGCTGTAACCGTTGAACGCCCAATCAAGGCCTTTCAGGACTATGCCGTCATCGAAACTGCGGATGAATGAATTGCTGATTGTTACATCCTGGCAGTTCACAATGTCGATACCGTCGGTATTGTAGCGCCACTGCCCGACAATTTTGACCCGGTCGATCTTTACCTTTTCACAGCCAAAAACACCGATCACCCAGACCGGAGAGTTCAGCATTACTATATCTTCGATTTCAATGTTTTCGCATCCGACCAGCAATATCTCGCACTGCGCTGCCCAGCGGACACAGTCGTTCCAGAAAATGCGTTCGTGGCAGGTGTCGTCCAGGATGCCGCCGCCATAGATTTTGATATTCCGGACATTTATACCGCGAATCGAACCATATACAACCGCATCGGGATCGATATAGACACTGTCGTTGTCCTTGAGTTCTATATTTCCGGGGAAATGCAATCCTGGTCCGAAAGAGTAAGTCGCATTATCCTTTTCCGGAAACTCCTTTGCAGGATCATAGAAGATATGGAGTGCATGATGCTCCGAATCGAGTTCAAGGACATACTGTCCCGGCCCAGGCAGAGTAAACTCAACACTGTTGCCTTCGATGCTGGTTTCTATCTCATTAACGAGTGGGCGCAGCGTCACTTTATTGAAAGGAGCTTTGCTGTCGACTTTAACACGAACTTCTCCGTCACCGGAAAAGGTCACAAAAGCAGCCTCCTCAGTCTGGTCCAACGGACGCTGGTGCGGTATAAAACATGTATTAAATGGCATCGCCGACATTCGACATGTGCGGACACCGCAGGCCTGTCCATTGACAGTTGCTTCATACAGGCCGCTGCGCAGCGGATCATCGCCGAAAACTTCAGGAATCATATGGAGCTTAAGCATTTGTTTTCCTCTTATATAATAATGTATAGATTTACTATGATGCAGCAGTTTTCCCTAATCTTACTATCGTAGCGTTCGTCACTCTTACCAAATCAACCGCATTTACTAGAACCTGCATGCCTCGCTGACCTGCGCTAATAGAGATGAATGGGAAGCTTAATGCGGTCTCATCCAGGTAGACCGGATATGTTTTTTTTGTCCCGATAGGTGAAACTCCACCGCGGATGTAGCCTGTAAGCGGTTGAACTTCCTTTAAAGAGACCATTTCCACTTTTTTGTTTCCTGTAACCGATGCTGCCATCTTGAGATCGAGTTCCTCTCCTCCTGGAATAACAGCAAGGAACACACCGAACTTATCTCCCTGTGCCACAAGCGTCTTAAATACCTGCTCAAGTGGCAGTTGCATCTTTCCCGCAACAGTCCCCGCACTCAGGTCGGATTCATCCACCTCATACTCCCGCACTTCATACGAGATCTTCATAATATCCAGTTGCCGTATAGCATTAGTCTTTTTCATTTATAATCCCAAGCGCCAAAGCCCATGACATAATTGTCCAGAGCCCGTGCGCCCGGTCAATAGGAGTCAGTTCAGTCAGACTATGTGATAATCTGGATAACAATGCACCGTGATTAATATTTACTGATGCAATCATTTCATCTACTATTCCAGCCTGTAGAAACAATTGGAGAGCCATAATTTCTCTGGTATACTCACCTCGACGTTCCCACAGCAAACTTATGCAGCGCTCACGGTCTGAACATACAGCCTTGCCGTATTCCTCAATTATCCCTTGAAGTATTGTACGAGCTTCGTCGCGCATTGGCGGGGTCTGGATAATTGCATGAATTAGCTTGTGCGCTTCGTTGAGTATTTCCGGAGTCCTGAACGGTTGTTCTGTTCCATCTGTCTCTTTATCAAGTTTCCGTATCTTTGCGACTTCGTCACGCATTGCCTGAATTCTGGCCCGTATTTCTGGGTCAGTCGCTGCTATTTCCATATCCTGTAATCCTGCAGCCGCCTGATGTGCAAGATCAATATTGACTCCAAACTTCTGGAGCACACGAGCGGCCATTCCATCACCTTCTCGAATAAGGCCCAGGAGCAGGTGTTTTGAAGTGATTGATTCCCCACCAAGACTCTTCGCTTCGCTATACGCATGGTCTATTACTCTTTTTGCCCTTGGTGTAAGCTGCATATCACGATCATGTTCAAAAGGCTTATCATCAACCGCAATTTGATTTTCGATTTCTTTTCGAACATCATAAGCACTTACTCCCATTACCCCAAGAATCTTCACAGCAGTACATTCAGGCTCCCGCAAAAGTCCAAGCAATATATGCTCTGTGGTAACATAGCTTGTACCAAGCCTATTCGCTTCTTCCTGGGCAAAGAATACAACCCTTCGTGCATTTTCCGTAAATCGTTGCCACATATGAGACCTCCCGTTATATAAAAATGATTCCGCTTTTGCGGTCGATTACTTTTTCTCGCGAACAAAAAATACCCGGTCTATATAGATTGCTTTCACTTTACTGAGATCCCCGCAGGGAAGCATCCAAACGTATTTATCCTGCGTAACATCCACTTGACCCAGGTCTATTGTATGGTAAACATTATCCCCTGCTTCATCCAGAGAGATTTCTTTCCGGACTGTGTCTGTGCCATTTTTATCGGATATTCCGGCAGTATATGCAGGGCCGGTTTTGGCTTCGCCTTCACACCGTATTCGGATATAGCAATGGACCGGCTTCGGGAAGAGATAGGTGATATTGAAGAAAGGCAGATTGACTATTTTGTATATGATGTCACCGGGCATCCGGATTGCCTTTCCATTTGATGCTAGCGGATCATCGACCAGTGCCAGGTTATCGTCAAAATAATGCGTCCAGAATGAATTCTCCTGGAAATCCACCCAGTCTGTGCTGGGAAGCTCTGCACATTCCTCAGGAACTGCAGCTGTCGGATTCTTCGTCTCAGCAGCAATCTGTGCCAAATTTTGCATCCATATTTGATAAGCACGGTTCCCTGCATTTTCAAAATACTGTCCGGCACCGGCTTGATTGAGTATTTGTATCTGATCATTGCAACTGGCAACCGGTTCCGGAGCCATGAAGTCAGTGTGGGCTGCCTGGGCATCGTGCTTGTATCTGTTGTAATTCAGAAGCCACATATGGTCCAGGGGCAGACGATCACGATGCACCCGATCACGATATTCCGGAAGTTCGGTGACTGCCTTTTCTGCAGAATCAAAAAGCCGGGTCGCTTTATTCATTTCATCAATCGTCAAGTAACCCCATATCTTGTGCGACATAGACATATGCGGTCGTGTTTTAGAAGGCTTATGGATTATATCAAGGTATTTCGTAATGCAAGGCGCAGCTGGTCCATAGTACCCCTCCAGAAACTCTTTGGTCAGCTTTTTCTCATTTAATGAAGGGTTCCAGAGCATATGCGACATAACCCAACCCCTCAGCCGGACAAAGTCACCTGCCATACAACCTGTGTCCGGATTATCATGGGTCAGGACACCGGTGACATTGTTTCTTGTGAAGAACTGGATATCAGAGCCCCAATTATAAAAATTCGGCTGTGGAACGAGATAATTCAGGAAGTTGGTCGCATAATACCAGATAGACAAATTATGTGAAACCGAACTCCATTTTTTGATCTCGTTTCGGAATGTTGAGTTTATCGGATCGCTTAACGGACGGTCCTGAAACGTGCCGGTTGAACAGAGACGAATTGACACATTTTTTGCCGGTCTGGCATGGAGCGGTGGTTCCTGCGTATATGTATAAGCCAGCGTATCTACCTTGAAATTTGGATATTCTTTGGCAATATCCGCTGCCACGGCATTGACGAAATGAATCAGAGTCCCGGCTTTTGAACCTTCATATTTGTCTATTGCCTTGCATTTCTCACATTCGCACGCTCCATCACAGTCGTTCTGACTGATTGAGATAATACCGGCGTTTGGGTTTTGGCGGATCCATTCCAGGGCATTGAGCGTCAGTTCCTTGCGCATATCAAGGTTGGTCAGGCACAGTTGTGCTCCATTATATGTGCGTTTACCATTGACCAGGCTGTACCACTCCGGATGCTTATCAAAATATCTATCCGCAGGCAGCAGTTGATGAAAAGTATGGCAGAAACCAAGCACTTGAAAATGTCCGCCGTAGTTTTCCGGAATGTTTTGCCAGTGCCCGTTTACTTTCATTCTTGTTATAAAAGCAGTGTCATCGCTTACCGCCCGGTTTAGAACTTCTCGATATTGAAATTGAGGGATATAGGTCATATCCAGCGAAGCAATATTGAGTGTCGGCTTTTTGGGGATAAAACTCTCGGTCGCAGTCCACCATCTGACTCCCAGGACATCTTCAAGAAAAGAGTAAACCGCATAAAGTGTTCCCCTGGGCCTGCCGCCTGCGAACAATAGATCGTTGCCGACCGTTTTGATGACAATTCCTTCAGTTCCTAATGAATCCCAGTCTACGTCCGGTGCAAGTTCCTTTGCTTTCTTCGAAGCTCCAACCCAAATTGTTGGACCCAAACCCTTACCAGTAGGCCCGACACTCTTGTCGGGTGATTTAGATTCCAGAATCGGGAAGTCCGCCCCTGTAATGAGTTTTAAATGTACCTGCAGTTCCTTAGCGGCTGTCTTTTCCGGCTCAATTGCATCTTTATCTACAACAATCACATATGAGGTTTTTCTATCTTTCACCAGCGTCATTCCAAAAGCAGGGACAGACATCAGCACCATACCAAGCAATAAACATTCGAGTAATATTCTCATTAGTGTCCGTCCTTTGGATTAATAAGGCAGTTCCTCTATGAAAATCCTATAATCATATACTAAATGAGATCAGAATGTCCTTCCTAAATAAGTAAATGCACGTCCGGTAGAACTCTTTGCCAGGCCGTATCCAACATATAAGGGACCCAGAATAGTGTCCAGTCCGACAAAGCCGCTGCCACTCAAGATCAAGTCCTGCCCGAAGTCGCTCCTGTTTCCCCAGACATTTCCAGCTTCAATGGATGTCCCCAGGTATACCCTGGACGCGAATCCTTCGGTATCGACCGACTTGTATAGATATATCAAGCTGCCGACTGCCACATTGTTTCCCCGCAGTTGTCCATCTGCCAAGCCGGATAGTTGCAGGAAACCTCCAGTGGTAAATTCATCATAGAAAGGGGTATCAGCTTTCAAGCTCACTCCGCCCTGCAGTGTTGCTATTAAAGTATGCCTGTCTTTGAATGTTGTGGCTTTTACGAGATTGAAATCAAATTTCTGATAAGGTAGTTCTGCCCCCAGTTTCCTTTCGGATATGTACAAATGCGCCTGGATCTTGCTCCCTTTCGTGGGGAAGCAGTGGTCATTGAGCCGATCGAATGTGATCTGGGCCAGAATGCCGCCTTTCTGTATGTCATCGAAACTCTGCAGGGTCGTACCACCTATCTCCGGATTAGCATTGAGTACCGAACGACGCAGTCCCGCACGTGCTTCCAGGTAGCTTCCCCAATTCATACCGAAATCCAGACCGGCGCTGGATTCCTTTCTGCGGTATTGTGCTATGTGATTGCCGTCACCATCATAAATATCCTGCAGATTGTTTTCATACTGCAGCAAGGGGTTGAAGAAGAATCGATTGTGAACATCCAACGGTTGATAGAAGTCTGTGAAAACACCAGTGTCCTGGCCCAGTTTTCCGACAACTTTCCACTCTGCTGCACGGGAATTGATCAGGGTATGGCGATAATCAAATATTGTGGTAAAACTGCTTGAACCGCCCACGACGCTCTTTACATTGAGCCCAAATCTCAGGTATTCCGGACCCCAGTATTTTTCCTTGGACGTGATAATGAGGCCCTTTTTGCCGTCTTTCTCCTGGATATTGAAACCCACGGTCTCGAAATCACCGGTTGCATATACGTTTGTGATGTCATGCTGAAGCTGACCAAGGTCGAGTGGTTCACCACTTCTGGTCTTAATCCGATCTATGACCATTTCTTCATTTACCCGTTTCAACTGGTTGATTTGTACGAAATCGATTTTAATAGGACTACGGTCCCTTGCCCGTTGGTGGGTCAAAAACTCTTGGAACTCTTCATCCGGGACAGAGTAGCGTTTGATCTCCTGAACGTGTTCAAGGGCAGCTTTTTCTCCACGCTTGATCGCTTCCGGTGCTTTCGCAAAACTCGCTGTAGTTATCGATTCAAGATCGGGCCTGATAAGCGTATCTTTCTCACTCAAAAGTTTGATTGATTCGTCTACATTTTTCTGAGTAAGGATATTCAGCATCTGCGCTGTCATGTTGACCATATTGTCGAGATCTTCCGGCTTCATAAGCGTTGTCCCGACATCGACGGCAATAATAATATCAGCGCCCCATTTCTTTGCGATCTCTACCGGGAGATTTGCCACCAAAAATCCATCCATCAGGAGCTTTCCGTCATAATTGACCGGAGGAAATACACCCGGGATAGACATGCTTGCGCGAATAGCCTGGGCTAAATTTCCCTTGTCGAACAGGAACATTTTACCGGTAGCTGCGTCTGTCGCAACAGATCGAAACGGAATGCGCAATTGGTCGAAAGACTGTAAACCTGAGGTATGGACAGTCAGTTTTTGGAGCAGGAAATCAAGCTTTTGAACGGATATAACACCGCGCGGCAGTGCGATTTTGCCTTTCTTAATCCCAATTTCCAGAGGCAGCAATTTTTGAAGGTCAGTCTTATCTCGGAATGAAAGGAGGTCTTCAGTTATATCGCCGGAGAGCAGATCAGACCAGTCGAGTTTATTGAACAACTGTTCCATCTCATCCGGTGAATATCCGGCTGCATAAAGCCCTCCGACGACAGAACCCATGCTGGTTCCAACTATAAAATCGATTGGGATCTTATTGGCCTCCAGGACCTTTAACACTCCGACATGAGCCGCGCCGCGAGCACCGCCGCCGCTCAGGACCAGGGCTAACTTCGGCCTTTTACCCGCAGCATCCACAGGAACTTGAGCCTGGCAGATTTGGTTGATCGACAGGAATAACATCAGTAGAAACATAAACATACCAAATGGTTGCGGATGTTTCATCCAATCACCAATACCGCACAGTGTTTTTTCTAGCCTGGACCATATACTACGCATAACTAATATCTCCAAATGATAAAACCCATTTAAATCAAAGATGGCAATGAATATTACGGACTATCCGAATCAAATCCACGCATAGCAAGAGTGTACGATCTGGAAGGCAAGTTCGATATTCATTGTGTCCACGTTAATTGTCTCACCAATGGTGAGACAATAAGAAATGACTGTCCGATCTTCTAGCTCGTATTTTTTATCCTGTTCCAACAATTCCATGCAATTGTGATAGACCACTACCGATAGACGAATTATAACAGATGGGCACTGGATTACAAGAATCGTTAACATCCTATTTGTTGAATGAATCTCTGCATTTTTCCACCACCCATCCGAACACAGAATCCTGTTAATCCGTGAATCCTAAAAATCTTGTTCAGACTCCTTTGCCGATTGATCGCAACTGCATTGGATTTGTGGTATATTGTTACCGAAAAGTGCAGGTCATTTATAATCCCACAGCAATCAATACAAACAGGAGCATATATTATGTCTGATTTGAAGATTGATCCTATTGTGCCGATTCTTCCGCATTTACTAACTGAAGACGAGATTGTTTCCACGCTTTTGGAGCTCAATAGAAAATATGGGCTGCGGAGGTTTTTACTTACTGCTCCCTGGATTCAAGCGCTTTTGACCGGTATGCCGGATCAGAGATATTACCGGCAGATTGGGGAAAACCTGCTGAGGATCAAAGACCGGTTGTCGGACACGGATATTCAGGTCGGGTGGTGGTGTATGCCGACGCTGGAGACTGGTAAAGCTCCTTTTCAAACGCAGGTTGCTCTGGATGGCTGCGTGTCTGAGACTGATTTCATAGCGTCCTGTCCTCTGGATATGGACTTTCGGAAGGTGTTCACTCAAAACATCGCAGCGGTTGCCGGTATTGCCAAGCCTTTTATCATCAAGATTGAGGATGACTATAATGTAAGCAATCACGGACCCGTGAAGTTTGGATGCTTCTGCCCATTACATATAAAAGAATTTGCAAAGCGGACCGGGACAGATTACTCCCGAGAACAGCTGCTGGATATCTTCAGCTCGGTTACTCCTCTGAGTATTCAACTTAGAAGACAGTGGGGAGAACTCAGCCGGGACAGCCTTGCAGATTTTGCCCGTGCAGTGCGTGAGAAGATCGATGAAGTCTCGCCGGAGACTCGGGTATCTTTATGCCAGTCCGGGATGTCGAGTTACGATGGTGATTTTACCGAAGCGGTCGCGTCGGCGTTTGCAGGCAAGACACAGCCGATGATCCGGGTCTATGGATCAGCTTATTCTACCGATGATGCAGGGGGGATTCCCACAACACTCTTCAATGTTCTCTACTCAAAGCAGAACCTGCCGGAGCATTTTGAACTGGTGCATGAGTCCGATCCCTATCCGCATACCCGGTTCTTTATGTCGGCTGCAAAGCTTAAGAGCCAGATGGCGGCGGCGTTCTCTTATGGGATGAATGATACATTCATCTTGGCGCAGCAGTTTCTAGATGATCCATTGGAGGAAACAGGTTATGACGATATGCTCAAGGCGGAGACGGCGCGGTTTTCGACCCTTCGCAATGAGGTCAGGGACTGCCGTCCGGTGGGCTGTGAGATATGCCATTCACAGTGGTCGCATATCGTCGTGCCCTACAATCCCGTGGCCAGGCATTTTCCGGCTGGAGGGTTGAATCCGTGGATCGGTGTCCTTGGCAAGCTCGGAATACCCTATTCTGTTACTCCCGGTAAAGTGAAGATGCTGTCAGGGCATTATGCATCCTTCCTTTCGGATGATGAAGTCAGAGAGCTGCTTGCCAGCGGAGTGATGATGGATGGTGAGGCTGCCTGTGTCCTGACGCAGAGAGGCTTCGGCGACCTGATTGGCGCTGAGGCAACACCCGGTCAGGAGATACAGTTCTGCTTTGAAAAGATCAATGAGGATGCAGGTTTTGAGGGGATCAAGGGGAAGTTGATGTATAACTTCATGTTTGCCCTTGCCGGCACGGAGGGTAGAGGGTTCAGCAAGCTCACGCCTAAACCCGAAGCGAAAACACTGACCTCCCTGATCGATCCTGCCGGTGACGCGGTTATGCCGGGTATGATACGGTTTGAAAACTCCTTTGGTGGACGGGTCGTCATCACTGCATATAACCTGAAAGACAACATGACGTCATCTTCCATATTCAACTACCGGAAGAAAGAGATAATCAGGCAGTCGATAGAATGGCTGGGTCGGGAAGCGCTGCCTGTATATGTTAAGAACCTGCCGAATATCTACTGCATATACAACCTCTCCAAAACCGGAAACAAAGCCGTTGTGACCTTGATCAACCTTTCCTCCGATACTGCACCGGACTTCGAGCTCCTGCTCTCCGACAACTGGAACGGTGCCAGGGTGGATATTTTGAATGACAAAGGCGAATGGGACCAGCTCAGCGTAATAATCGCTAATGGGTCGGCAGTGATACCGGTGGAGTTGAGGTTGATGGAGCCGGTGTATTTGAGATTCAGACTTTAGACTTCAGCCGGTAGGCCTGACAGGAGTGTCGGGCCTACCGCTGATATGGGAAGGATTAGAAATGAAAACAAACAAGTTTGGTTTGGTCTTGTTTATTCTGGTTTGCGTGACGCTTGTTCTGGGGGGGGTAGCTTCCTGTGGTGAGCGATTGCCTATGAACCAGTTTGGTAACCGCTGGGTGCAGACGCATGAGTTCCAGATCGGGAGCTACTGTTATTACTTCATTCTCGAACCGAAACCAGACATTCAATCGGAGTTGGGCAGGCTGCGCAGTCTCAGCATTAACTGCATAGATTGGGCCACCCCGGCCGAATCTGCCCTGGCAAAAACCGTCGGATTAGGTGCGCACCGGGTCCTATGGGTTAGCGAGCCATTTGTGACTGGTGGTACGATCTCGCCGGAGTTGCTTGCCAGAATTAAGACATTCAGCACTCCTGATCTCAGCGCTGCCTGGTATGTGGACGATGAACCAAAGGAGAATGACTTCCACGCAATCGCGGTGGTAAGTGATTACCTCAAGACCAATACTCCCGATGATCTGATTTACAGCAACATCAGCTTCGAAGATGCCAATCCGACTTTCCTGAATACCTATCTGAACGCTGTGAAACCGGATATCCTGAAGGCCGATACATATCCTTTCTTTAAACCCGGGAAACCTGCATGGTATCCGGAAAATCCGGACTGGTTCAAGATTGCGATGAACATTAGAAACTGCGCACTGGCTAATGATATCCCATACTTCACCTGGCTGGAAGCTTTTGGGAGCCAGCCGACAGCGCCGCACTTCTTCCGCTTCCCCTCAGAGTCCGAAATGAGGACAGAAGCCTACACTGCCTTAACACTTGGATTCAAGGGTATCTCCTGGTTCGGTTACGATGCTGCTGATCCTTCAACCTGCAACTTTCTGGTGGAATGGAGCACTCGTGAGCCCGAAAAGACCTACTACTGGGTGAAATCCATCGACAGAGAGGTTAAGAACCTGGGAGTATATCTCAGATTCCTGAAAAGCACGGATGTACGGTTCGTTCCAAACAAAGGAAATCCGACCCCTGCTGGCTTAACCAATTGGAGCGAAAGTGCAGGAGGAGATAAGTACATTGAGAGCATCGAACTCTCAAAACCAGCACATACCAGGCAGGATGCACTGCTCGGATTCTTCACTGATGAGCAGGCCAGGCAGTACTTCATGCTGCAGAATTTATACAGGGGAGAACATCTCTCCGCAAGCGCAGCCACTTCAACAATCACAGTCAAGTTCAAAGGAACAAGCCTTCCCGTTCGGGGTACCATTTATAGACTGGATCGCAAAACATGCAAGAGTGTGGCTGTCCCTCTAGTGAACGGAAATGAACTGAGAGACAGACTCCCCGGAGGGACAGCGGACCTTTATTCATACACACCGTTTGCACTGGGGATATTATGAAGTATGAAAAGAAATGGAGGCTTCGGACTTCTGGCTTCAGGAAGGGAAAAGTAGTTTCCGATCATATGGGGGACCCATGCCCCTGACCTTGGGAGATTATAAATTATGTAAAGGGAATGGGTGGTATACTGACTCCATCAGGCCTGGGTGCTTCGGGAATCTTGTTCCGGGAGCAGATACCACAGGGAACTCTTTCGGGAACAAGATTCCTGAAAGACCAGTAAGGTCTGCAGATAAGCATTATTAATATGGATTGACATTAGATTGCGCCAATTCGGAGATTGGCGATCCCAGATGAGGTGCAATATGACTACAGAACATCGGCGTGTGGCTAAACACATGGAACAGCTGCTGGAGCAATATACTCTGTCCGAATTAGCCAGGCAGCTTGAACCAAAATACGGTCCATTACCACCTGGAATCTCAGGCGGTACAAATACTGATTCAGAGTCGGTTGAAAAGCGTTGGAATCTCGTAAACATCTCTGAAGAGAGTAAATCGGCTCTAGTTGAACCTTCCCCCGGAATCCCTGCAGAAACCTATCAGCATAATATCGAGTATTTCATTGGAACTGTAAAACTGCCGGTTGGACTCATCGGCCCGTTACGAGTAAATGGAACATGTGCGCAAGGAGATTATTATGTACCACTAGCGACAACGGAGGCTGCACTGGTGGCGTCATATAATCGCGGTGCAAAGGTGATAAGCAAGGCGGGTGGATGCACTGCTCTATTGCTCATGGAGGGCATAAGTAGAGCACCAGGATTTGCATTCACCAATATTGCAGAAGCCGGAATGTTTGTGTCCTGGGCAGTCACTCAGCTTGATGACTTTCGAAGAGTCGCTGAGGAAACTACAAGACACGGAAAATTGGTAGATATTCGCATAGCTATGGAAGGCAACCATGTCTACCTGATTTTTGATTATACCACTGGCGATGCATCGGGCCAGAACATGGTCACAATCGCAACCGAAGCGGTCTGTCAATATATAATCGCTCAATGCCCGACCACCCCACAGTATCATTTTATCGAAGCCAATTTATCCGGTGACAAAAAAGCAAGCGCCCAATCATTTCTCTCAGTCCGTGGTAAAAAAGTTACCGCAGAGGCTACTATTTCCGCTGATTTGGTGGAGCGCATACTCCACACCACCCCCGAACGAATGGTGGATTACTGGCGTATGTCTGCGATAGGCGGCGTGCTGAGCGGAACTATCGGAGTGCAAGGGCATTTTGCAAATGGCCTGGCGGCGTTGTATATAGCCTGCGGGCAGGACGCGGCTTGCGTGTCTGAGTCTGCTGTCGGAATAACCAGGTTCGAGATAACGGCAGACCGTTCCTTGTATGTAACGGTCACTCTACCCAACCTTGTTGTTGGCACGGTTGGTGGAGGAACCAACCTGCCAAGCCAGAAAGCATGCCTGGAAATCATGGGGCTATCCGGAGAAGGGCATGCCCGTTCGCTGGCTGAGGTGTGTGCCGCTACCTTACTCGCTGGTGAGATCTCTATTATTGGAGCTCTAACTGCAGGAGATTTTGCAAAGGCACATCAACGCCTGGCAAGAGGAAAGGCTTTGCATCCTAATAATGACTGAAACAAAAGCTATGTCAGAGAAGAATATATCGGGATTTCGAAAATGGGTGATCTATCAGCGTGAACGATTTCCACTGCTGGGTCATGGTCCTTTGGTTGCTGCGTTCAGCTCATCAGCTGTCTGTTTTTCCTCACTCCTGAGGGGCAGTCATGTGTTTCCCAGGCTAACTACTTTTGTTGCGGCGTTTTTTGGTTCTCTGTTTTTCTTTCTGCAATTGCGCATAGCTGATGAGTTTAAGGATTTTGAAGAGGATGCACGTTATCGACCGTACCGTCCGATTCCCCGAGGATTAGTTACACTTCGCCAGGTTGGAACAGTTGGGATTATAAGTGCGATTGTTCAACTTGGTTTGACATATTGGCTGTATACTCCGTTGATCCTCTGGTTGGTGCTGACCTGGTCTTACCTGGGTTTGATGGGCAAGGAGTTCTTTATTGGTAGATGGCTTCGAGCTCATCCGTTTACATACATGTGGACTCACATGCTAATAATGCCGCTTATCGATGTTTATACCTCCGGATGTGATTGGCTACCAGCGGGTGCTGCTTTACCTGGTGGTCTCAAGTGGTTTCTCATTGCCAGCTTCTTTAACGGCATGGTGATCGAAGTTGGACGTAAGATTCGTGCACCAGAGATGGAAGAACATGGAGTGCAAACTTATACGGTCATTTGGGGGCGGATGGGTGCAGTGTTTGCCTGGCTTGGTGCGATGTTATTAACTCTGGTATTTGCATTAGTGGCTGCATCGCGTATAGGTTTTCTACCAGTTGTATCCTGGATTCTCGGGATACTCTTTAGTCTATCAGCTGTACTAGGCATATTATTCCTTGGCAAACCTGTAAAGCGATATGCCAGGTTGTTTGAACCGTTATCCGGGATTTGGACCCTTTTACTATACCTTGGGCTTGGAGTTATACCTATGTTTATACGTTCAGGTCGGTTATTTTAATGAGCTTTATTGTCTTTCCTGAAGATACCCAGTCATATAACGAACATGGCGGTAAAGGCAAATCACTGGCAATTATGCAGCAAGCCGGGCTTCCAGTGCCGCCCTGGTGCGTTGTTTTACCTGAAGCTTTCTATTCATCTCTCAGCGCAAGCCAGTACGCAGAGATGAAAACCATCGTTGATTCAGCCGACGCGAAAACCATTATTGCTGGAATGATTCCGAATTCCGATATGATTGCAGAACTGGAACTCGCTCTTGCGCGGTTGTGCCCAAATGGCGAACTTATTGCTGTCCGATCTTCAGCTCTCGATGAAGATGGTGTTCAGCATTCATTTGCCGGTCAATTGGATAGCTTTTTATTTGTAGAACCTGTTAAGGCTATTGAAAAAATATCCGCAGTGTGGCAATCCGCTTTCAGTGAACGCATTATTGCGTATGCCCATGAAAATGGACTATCTCCCATGCCTTCGGCGCCAGCTGTCATTCTGCAGCGAATGTTGAATGCTGATGTAGCTGGTGTTGCATTCAGTGCCGATCCAGTCAATGGATATCGAGGTCGAGTAGTCATCTCGGCAGTGTATGGATTGGGAAGTTCGCTGGTATCCGGTGAATCAGATGCTGATACGGTAATGGTTGATCGTGAGAACAATATAGTAGACTATTCCGTTGCGGCAAAACACACAGCTCACCGAGCTGCCCCGGAATATCCGGAAGGAATACGACCCGAGCCTGTTCCTGCAGAGCTCGTGAATGCTCCAGCGCTTACCAGTGAACAGGTGCTTGCTATTTCCTCTCTAGCCAGGCAAGCTGAACAGGTGTTCGGTAGGCCGCAAGACATCGAGTGGGCGATTGAAAACCATACGGTTTACCTTGTACAATCGCGACCAATCACATCCATTGCTTCTTTAGCTGATCCTGATGGAGTATTGAATCTTTGGGATAATAGCAACATTGCAGAGAGTTATGGAGGTGTGACAACACCCCTCACTTTTTCATTTGCACGCAACGCCTATGAGCATGTATACCGTCAGTTCTGCAGCCTAATGGGCGTTCCCGAAAGTGTCATTGCAGCCCATGATGCTACATATCGGCGTATGCTTGGTCTTATTCGTGGGCGTATATTCTACAATCTCTTGAGCTGGTATCGCATTTTAGCTTTGTTACCCGGATTTAAAGCCAATCGACGTTTCATGGAACAGATGATGGGAGTCAAAGAAGGTTTGCCGGAAGATCTGATGTTGCAGATCAACAAAGCGAATTGGGGAGATCGCCTGCTGGATGGAGTTCATGTTCTGCAAACCTGTGTAAAACTTGTCATCAACCATATTACAATGACTCGCAGTATAACCAAATTCTACAAACGGCTTAATGATGCACTGGCGCCTTTACCGATTCCACTTGAGCTCATGAGAGCCGACGAACTGGCCGACCATTACCGTGAACTTGAGAGGAAGTTACTCACGCGATGGGATGCACCGTTGGTCAATGACTTCTTTGCGATGATTTTCTATGGTCTGCTTCGGCGATGTACTGAGAAGTGGTGTGCTGACACCCAGGGAACGCTTCAGAATGACCTGATAAGTGGGCAAGGTGGTATTATCAGTGCAGAACCAGCACGCCGCATATGTGAGATGGCTAAAATGGCCGTGGATTATCCAACGTTAGTCGATGCGCTATGCAACGCACCAGTCCATATAGTATTGGAGCAGATTGGCAAGCATCCCGAATTCGACAAAGCTTATCTTGAATATCTGGAAATATTCGGGGACCGTTGTCTGGAGGAGCTTAAGCTTGAAAGTATCACACTCCATGATGATCCTTTACTTCTCGTACGTTCTATAGGTCAGATAGCTGCGAACTACCATGATACAAGTGGTGAACCAGTTGCTGAGAATTTGCGTGAATTGGCAGAAAATCGGATCAAAAACGCTACGAGGCGGCAGCCATTCCGTCGAGCAATGCTTGGTACTATCTTAAGAAATGCCCGCAATCATGTGCGTGATCGGGAAAACCTGCGTTTTGAGCGCACTCGGGTCTTCGGCCGTGTCAGACGAGTTTTCGTTGAGCTGGGGAAACGTTTAGTAGCGGCTGATCTACTTGATGACTATCGCGATGTCTTCTATCTGGAAGCAAATGAAATCATCGGTGTGGTAGATGGCACTGCAAGTTGCACCAATCTGAAAGGACTCACTTCCCTGCGCAAGGCTGAGTATGCTCGGTATAAGGATTTGCCTGCTCCCGATGACCGATTCGAAACTCGAGGGATAGTGCATCAAGGAAACAGTTTCCGTGCATCTACGGCTTCAGCTACTGGAGGCGATGCTGAACAACGTAAAGGTATCGGCTGCTGTCCGGGCATTGTAAAAGGTAAGGTGCGGGTGGTTACTGACCCCCGCAATGCGGTGCTTGAATCTGGATGTATACTGGTTGCAGAACGCACCGATCCCGGCTGGATCATGCTGTTTCCATCTGCGATTGGTGTGCTTGTAGAGCGTGGCAGCCTGCTTTCCCATTCTGCAATTGTTGCGCGGGAGATGAGAATTCCGACCGTTGTTTCAATTCCTGGAATCACTCGCTGGCTTAAAGACGGTGATATGGTTGAGTTCGACGGGAGCACCGGTATTGTAAGGTTAATCACCGAAACACCTGAGGTGAATGATGCGCAGTGAGGTTGCTTCCAAAGCTGGATTCTCTGAGATCCGTTATGCTCAGTGTTGGGAAGATGCAGATATACTCCTCGATGCGCTGAATATTCAACCTGGCGACACATGCCTTTCCATCGCGTCCGCAGGTGATAACACTCTGGCTATACTCAGCAAAAATCCGGGTAGAGTAATAGCCCTTGATCTCAGTCCTGCTCAACTAGCCTGTCTGGAACTGCGTGTAGCTGCATATCGAAAACTTGAGCATGTAGAATTACTGGAAGTCATTGGATCTCGACCAAGCGACCAAAGACGTGAGCTGTATAAGCGGTGCCGGAGTGAGTTATCCGTGGACGCTCAAACGTTTTGGGATTCGCATGCGTCGGATATTGACAATGGAATAGGTTGTGCAGGAAAGTTTGAACGGTATTTTCAACTATTTCGAAACTGGGTATTGCCGTTGATCCATTCGAAAAGTCGAATAAACAAGCTTATACAAGCAAAATCACTTGATGAACGCCGGATGTTTTACTCGCAGCACTGGGATACATGGCGATGGAGACTGCTGTTTCGCTTATTTTTCTCCCGCACCGTAATGGGACGCATGGGGCGCGATCCCAGCTTCTTTAAATATGTAGAAGGTACCGTAGCCGACCGTATATTGGCTCGCACTCGATACGCTCTTACCGAGTTGGATACAAATGATAATCCATATCTGCAGTGGATTCTCACCGGGCAACACAAAACCGCCCTCCCATACGCTCTACGTCCGGAAAACTTCGATGCAATACGCGTAAATCTCGACCGTCTTGAGTGGCATTGTTGCTCTATCGAAGATTTCCTGGATGAATTGGGTGACAACGCGATCAACAAGTATAACCTGAGTGATATATTTGAATATATGTCAGAGGAGAACTATGTTCGACTGTTGGAACGAGTTGTTCGATCAGGACAAACAAACGGTCGGCTGGCATACTGGAATATGTTAGCTGAAAGACACCGTCCTGAGTCTATGGCAGAACTGCTCCATCCGCTTAATGACCTTGCGCAGCGGCTTCACCAACAGGATAAAGCGTTTTTTTATAGTGCATTTGTCGTGGAGGAGATCAGGTGATGCTGAACCCCTGGATAAGCATTCTGCTGGTACTATCTGCGCTGATTGGCTTAATGATCGGACTGCGTGTTTACGGCGCTAAGCGCAAACCACATCCTGAAATCCTTCGCAAGATGCTGCACGTCGGCATGGGCTTGATAGTGTTGAGCTTTCCCTGGGTGTTTGCGGAAACCTGGCCTGTCTGGGTGCTGGCTGGAGTTTCGGTGATACTGCTTGCAGTAACTAAAATACCAAGCCCACTGCAACATAAGCTTGGAGGCGTACTGGACGGAGTAGATCGAAGTTCGCTGGGCGATATCTATTTTCCAATCAGTGTTGCATTACTTTTCCATTTCTCCGATAGGCAGCCGGTTTTGTATTGCATTCCCATTCTACTGCTTGCGCTGGCGGATGCAGTCGCTGCATTGATAGGTGTCTTCTATGGTCACAGGCATTACCAGGCTACCGGTGGGATCAAGAGTGCAGAAGGCTCCATTGCTTTCTTTGTTGTTGCCTTCCTCAGCACTCATATTCCTTTGCTTTTATTTACAAACATAGGAAGGGCGGAATCATTGCTGCTTGGTCTGACTATAGGACTGTTAGTAATGATCATTGAAGCTGTTTCCTGGAATGGCCTGGATAATCTGATGGTACCGTTGGGCGCTTTTTTGTTCCTGACCGGATATATGTCTATGGACAAGGTAACGCTTGCTACTCTGTTGGTAGCTACATTTGCCTGGGTTGTGCTGGTTTTTGCTCTGCGCTGCAGGTCCACCCTGAACGACAGCGCACTGGTTGGGGCTGCATTATCCGGCTACCTTATATGGACTCTTGGAGGGTGGCTCTGGTCAATTCCACCGCTGCTGGCATATCTCAGTTATACCATTCTCTGGCCAAGAAAAGAGCAGTTAATCGGTCGGCCACACGATACAAAGGCGGTGGCGGCATTCTGTGTGCCTGGTATACTCTGCCTGTCGATTGCACGCTCTTATGACCGATGGGAGCTCCTGTTTCCTTATACTGTATTTTACGCTATCCAATTGTCATTTATCGGAATTGCATATTTCCGTGAGATGCACCTGAAAACAGCAAACCCGAAACTTATCGCACTATGCGTTATAAAGGGTTGGATTGTGCAATTTGTCCCGTTTGCTCTCATTAAAGGCCTGAGCATAACTACACTGATATACACCGGATTTGCTTTTGGACCGATTGTGATTGCAACTCTGATGTTTAACTATGCGATTCCACAGCCAGAAAACTATTCAATCGACCGATTCCCATGGATGCTGCAGACTGCCATTGGCTCAATCGCATCTGCATTATGCCTGATACCGCTGTATTGCTGGAGATAAAAATGCTCAATCTCATTGAATCCAGAAACTCTGATGAACTGTCCGGTTTTGAAATAGACCCCTGCATGCAGGCGTTGAGTCCTCAAGTGTTTGTAAAAAATCCTCCCGATGCTCATTGGATGCTTGTAGATGGTAACCTGGTGGTTGGACGACTATCGTTATGGTATACAAAAGCTCCGGTTTACAAAGATTATAAGGTCGGTGTGATCGGTCATTATGCAGCGCGTGACTTGTCTATTTCTAATCGATTGCTTGAGCACGCATGCGCACAGCTTTCTGCCCGTGGCTGTACGCTGGCAGTTGGCCCGATGGACGGCAACACTATGCATCGGTATAGATTCGTCGTTGAGAGTGGTGATGAACCACGGTTTCTGCTTGAACCGGACAATCCGGATGAATGGCCGGATTATTGGCGCAGACAAGGATTTTTACCGATTTCTAACTACCATTCATCTTATAATCTGGACCTGTCACAAGAGGATCCACGTATCCCTGAGGTTGCCCGACGTTTGCATGAAGCGGGGGTTAGCATACGCAATATGAATCCGGAAGCATTTGAGGACGACTTACGCAGGATATACCAGATATCAGCCATCAGTTTTCGGAACAACTTTATGTATGTTCCATTTACAGAAGACGACTATCTGGATAGCTATATGCCGCTGCGGGAGTATGTGGATCCCAGGACTGTATTCATTGCTGAACGGGAGGAACAGCCGGTTGGATTTATGTTCAATATCCCCAATCATCTCCAGAAACAGCAAGGAGGGACGGTCGATACACTCATATTAAAAACCTACGCAGAGATACCTGGACGAGTGTACGCAGGGCTCGGAAGTTTGTTAGTAGCGCATAGTCACCGTGCTGCGCTTGAGCTTGGATATCGGCGTGCTATTCATGCCCTTATGTATGAAAGGAATAACTCCTTCAATACCAGCAACCGGTTTTCGAAACCATTCCGCAGGTACACTCTATTTGCCAGGGCTTTACAGGCATGAATATTGTTGAGGCCTTTCTCCAGCAAGTGAAAGATCGCCCGGATGCTTTAGCGATTGTTCAGACCAGGCAGGGCAAAAACCGCAGTATTAGTTTCGCGGATCTTGACCTGGAATCGCGCAGGGCTGCAGCTATGCTCCGGGGTGCCGGATTATGTCCTGGTGATGCTGTTTTGCTCCTGCATCCGATGTCGATTGAACTATATGTTGCCCTGATAGCCATATTTCGCCTCGGATCAATTGCAGTAGTTTTCGATCCTTCTGCAGGACTTGCCCACATAGAGAGATGCTGCAGTCGAGTACCTCTGAAGGCTTTTATCGGATCTTGCAAAGCACATCTGCTGAGACTCATCTCATGTTCTATCAGACGGATTCCCTGCAAAATTGTTGTTGGTCATGCCCTTCCAGGTGCTCTGTCTTGGAGTAAGATTGATGATTATAGCGTTTGTGATGACTTGTATGTGAGTGATGATGATACTCCTGCACTGCTGACATTCACCAGCGGCAGTACAGGGACACCAAAAGCAGCGTTGCGGACTCATGGTTTTCTGATGGCCCAGTTCCGAAGTTTGGCTGACAGCCTGGAATTGCAACCAGGGGAAGTCGACTTAACCACTCTGCCGATTTTTGCATTAGCCAACATCGGCTCCGGAGTAACGAGTGTTATACCTGACGCGGACTTGCGATTCCCGGGTAAAGTAGATCCTGCACCTGTCATAACCCAGATAACCGAGTGGAATCCTACTCGCACGGGGGCGTCGCCGGCATTTCTTGAACGGCTTGCAGATGAATGTCTGCGTCACCACCGGACGTTGCCTTGTTTGCGTCGGATATACCTTGGAGGAGCACCGGTATTTCCGCCGTTGATCTACAAACTGAAGAGTGTTGCTCCTGATTCCCGTATTATCCCGGTCTATGGGTCCACAGAAGCCGAACCGATTGCTCATATCTGTGACGATGCCATCAGGGTTGAAGATTATACCGCTATGGCGAAAGGTAAAGGCTTGCTTGCCGGGGTTCCGGTTCCATCAATACAGCTTCGCATCCTCCCTCAGCAGACTGGTAAATCCATAGGTCCCTATACTCAGGCTGAATTCGAAGCTGCATGTCTGCCGATTGGAGAACCAGGAGAGATAGTAGTAAGCGGTCGGCATGTATTGCCTGGATATCTGGATGGCCAGGGAAATGCAGAGACCAAGTTTCGTGTTGATGAAGTCCCATGGCATCGCACAGAAGATGCAGGCTACATCGACACTCAAGGACGTGTGTGGCTGCTTGGAAGATGCTCAGCCCGGATCAATGATGATCGAGGGATTCTCTATCCTTTCGCTATTGAATGCGGGGTGATTAACAATCCAGCAGTTAAAAGAGCAGCCGTGATTTCTGAAGCAGGTTTGCGTATATTGGCTCTGGAACTCCGTGAGAAGAACCAGCAATTTGATTCATTATCACTAGAAGACTTATTAGTCTGGGCACAGATCGACAGAGTTTTGATTCTGAAAAGCATTCCAGTTGATGGCAGGCATAATGCCAAAGTGGATTATCCGACGCTGCGTAGAATAATAAGAGAAGGAAAAGGATAATTGACAAATAGGAATGCAATTCCAGGGAACGCCGATCTCCTGATCGGCGCTGCTGCCTGATGGGAAGTAGAATTATGCGCTATTGTAAACCTGGTGTGTAATATGTAAATAACGCGTGTCACATCCCCCTCGTTCACTACGTTCACGAGCCCCCTTCATAAGGGGGAATATTTGCCTGTTTACTAAAGTCATATACTAGTAATTTTTCACTTATTATACCTTGGGCAGAAACCGGTGGTGGTTTTGATCCAGTGGAAAGTGGTTGGTATCCGGATCGGTGATGTTATTTGCAGGTGGTTGTTTGCTATTGAAAACTCGAAATCGGTGGAGTTGAGCTTTTGCTGTTTTCCGTTGATGGTAATCCCGGTGCAGTCCAGAGCTATTCCGTGGATCTCTCCGGTGGAATCGGCAGTTACCAGCAGCGTACTTGCGGTGGCTGCAATATTCTCAATCTGCAGGTGTGTGGATTTTGGCGCTGCCAGATAGCTGAAAGTACTTCCATCGGCCAGCTTGAGGGTACATCCTTTCACTGTGCCTTTGCTTATATCACTGCTTTCGAGAACTGGAGAGGACTGTGCCTGCGACGCGGCGATGGCAGTCACTACCATAGATGTCCCTCTCTTTCCCTGCCAACTGGTCTGGATGTCCACTTTGGGCAGTCGGCGGCCGGATATCCATGGGGCAAACCAGCCGTAAGTGGGATCAACTGATCCAAAATACTTCTCATAGTCCAGCTTTGCCTGTCCATACTGGTAAAGGAAGACATTGGCGCCGGTGGGGTCGGCAGTCCGGATGCACTGGCGGTCTGTATCGAATAATACCTGTGCTTCGGAAAAACCTTTCGACACGAAGTTCTGATTATCGATGCGTTCCGGTGGGAAGTTCCAGCACTGCGTATATGTGTGCGGAGCATCTGAAGTCAGCCGGTCGGTTACGATCCAGAGTGCTGATTTACGGATGAATATTACCTGGCGATGATGACGCGCGTGGATATTGATATCGCGGGTGTTGCCGTAACCATCATCATAATGCCCCTCTGCAAGGTCGAACAAATCCGAAGTATGCCAGCGACAGGGAATCGGGGTAGTATATGGCTTCGTACCCGAACTCTCCCCCTGCACAGTGAGCCTGCGTTGAGACTGGTGGTCTACCACAACGGTGTTGTGTCCGAATGACCATCCGCGGTATAGATCGATTGCCTTAATGATGGAATGCTGGTCTTCCGGGATCCAGTCCAGGCTTCCGTAAGAGTCCGCGCCGGAATCGACCAGCAGGTGCCGTCCGTATGCTATCAGCGCTATGGAGTTTATGTTATCGCAGGCGTGTCCACTGCCGGGACGGGCTCCCATTAACCACATATAGAGGCTTTTGTTGTCCCAACCGGTGCGCATGGTGTAATAACCGCTGTAAGGGAAGGCTATTGAAGTAAACGACGGCTGCGGTCCATTGGCCTTGCCCCAGAGATGATCTATGATTTTGCTGACCTCCGGATCAGGATAGTCTTTCATATCATTCAAAGCAGTGTTGTAGTGATCCGTGCGGTATTTTGCCCAGGCACCGGTGTCAGATGCTTCCGGTGGATATTCCGTGTAGGCTGACCCGAGAGCCGGCACCCCTCCGGTCGGATGAGATAAAGCAGCGAACAACCGCATGCGGTCGGCGCTGATATTGTGCAATTTCTTCAGCCAGTCCGGGTATTGAGGGGAAAGCTCATGGACCAGAGTGGCGACCTCGGTTGGCATTGCAGTGTTGTAGTTGAGTGACTGCTCCATATCTCCACCATCCGGAAGTACAGATACAGTCAGGGTCCCATTGACAAAGCGATACTTACCTTCCTCAAACCACGCACGCGCATCACGAAACTCGGAGAGTGTCCGGGAGCGGTTCATCAGCCACATTGAGACAAAGTATAACTGGTTCGGAATCAGGCTGCGCGGGTCTTTGATGGTGGTACTGATGTCATCGGTTTCGCAGAATGTGAGTATTTCGGCGAGTTGGCGCGGTGGGACGGAAGAGAAATCGTCAGCTGGAAGCCCGTGTGCAATACCGGTCAAAGAGTTGAGTATCTGTCCTCCGTAGCCGCAGAATCCGTGGCACCAATGCCAGGTCTGCTGCACACCCATAAAAGTCCGCAGCATCCGTCCATCAGGCGAAAGAGCATCGAAGTCAGCCTTATCATACAATGAGAAAGATTCTGCAATATAGAACCACTGATCAAGATAAGCACGGTTTTTGGTTTCCCGCCACAGCCCTAACAATCCTGCAGCTCTAGAGAGCATCATTGTCTCTGTTTTAATATTCGGATTATCCGGTGTCTTCATCCATGGAAATCTACCGTGCAGGGCCATCATCATTGCTGTGTCCTCATCAGAGGATGTCGGCGGTTGAACGTCGGGATTAGCGCGGAGCTTGCCAATGAAATAGTCCCGGAATGCCTCGAGCGCCTTGTCCCATTCTTTAGCAGTAACCAGCTGCCTGACACGCTCGAGCCCCGGGTGTTTCAGGTCTACTAGACTGAAGAATCGCTGGGGATTAAAGGAAACAGAGTTCTTTGTGACAGGTATATTGAGACTTTTATCGGCAGGATGATCGGCAAAAAGGGTTCCGCTTCCTTTAGTTGATGTGCTTGCTATGCGAAGACCAGTCTCATACAGCTGGTAGAATGGATATGTGAATGAACGTACCCCGCTGCCTACATCCGAGTCCAGCGCCACCGAACCGCCTCGCATTACACGCCATATTCCATTGTCCGGTCCTTTGGGATTATTCAAATCGGTCGGATTATATGGCCTGTGGGCCCAGTCCCAGCACCATTCGAAGACATTACCGCTCATATCGTAGAGCCCGAAGGCGTTGGGCTTCAGAAGACCGACTTCGTGTGGATTTATATCCTCAGCCGAAGCAACGGTATGCCAGGCGTATTTATTGTCCGGGCCTGCGTTGCTTGTTTCACCCCAATAGTACCGGGTCTTAGTCCCCGCCCTGCAGGCATACTCCCACTCGGCTTCAGACGGAAGTCGATAGCCGTTTGCATTCCACTCAGCACAGCCGCTGCTGATGTTCTTCTCACCGGAGCGGTATATATGGCGATGACTTTTGTCAGTATAGTATATTGGAGTTCGGCCTGCCATTTCGGAGGCAGCATTGCAGAACTTGACGGCATCATACCAGGTGATGTTAGCAACCGGATAATCTCCACTCCCTGAACCTTTAGCGAAATCATACCCGCGGCCGATAGCCCACGCCCGAACTGTATCCCATTCTGCTTTTGTGATTTCACAGGCTGAGATACTGAATGACTGGACTTGCACAGATTTCCCATCATCCCGCTTGAAGCGGCCAGCAGGTATAGAGACCATCCGCATCCGCTGATCACTCAGCGGCAGTGCAGAGACACTACTACAGATTGCCATTCCACAGAGCAATGCTGAACCAAACACCAAAACTCCAATTGATACCGGCATGAGATACTACCTCAACAACATCAAAGCATTTAATTGACGTTCGACATTACGAGATAAACTCCTTCTTTCGGGGAGAAGGGAAAGTATGAATTATGAATTATGAAAAGGGAAAAGAAATGGTGGCAGCTCCCTTTGAATGTGAATGTCTTTTATTACTATATTGACGTATTGTGATGTATGGTGCGGGTTTTGGATTCGTTTGATGTTTTCGAATGCGATATTTTGGCATTTTTTGCAGAACGAATTGAGCTCAGATATTCGTGATTTGAGCGTGGAATAATTCGTTTATTCGTTTTTATTCACTGCAGTCATCTCCTTGTCTGGTTGATGTGCTATGTGTGACTATAGCGCGACAATAAGAAGGCAGACGTCTTCTGATTGTCACGCCCGCAGTATTTGTGAGTAAATTTCCGTCCATCCTTCGATACGCGCTTTTCGCTGCTCAGGACGAACGGAAATTTATCATATCACACATTAACACTGAACTGTTACGTCACCAATCTGTGTTTGTGCGGCGTCTCCCGATGCTGCGGCAGAGGCCATTCCCGGTTATTTCCGGAGATTCGGGAGTCCAGATGGATTCGGGAGACTGATGAGAGTTTGTCCTGCGGTTATATTGTATTGCTTTTCTGTCTGCTTCCCTTTTTTTGTTTATAGTTGCGATTGTCCTGTGCAGTTGCAGATCGGTAGAGTGCATGTATCTTTGCAAGGACTGCATGGACATGTTAGGACGTGTTGATTCAGGATTTCGTGCTGTTATCTTCTTCTCCATCTGCCTGCATGTATCCAGCTTAACCAGGCATTCAGATACCCTCCTAACCAGCTCTTTCTCCAGATTGTCCTGCGGTCTGTAGTACTCCATCATATCAGCATGCACTTTGTTAAAATTGGATTCGAGTTCCTTTGCTATGATTTCCTGTGCCTGAGGGGAGACGGCAGTGAGTCCGTGCTTGAGAGCGTTCATCGAACTGCGGCGCTTGCCCTCAGGTGTCCTGGGACCGGTTTTTGCTTTTGCTTCGGTTAACATTGAGATATCCTTTCATTAATAAGGGTGCGTGTAAAATCTACGGAATGTAGTCATAGATATATACAACAGAGACTCTGTCTCTGTACTCTGCCAGGGAGGTAACCTCCCTGGACCCATTAAACTGTTTTTCCCGGAGGGTCTGAAGACACTCCGGGAAAAACAGAATATGGGGTCTGGGGATAATATCCCCAGCGGGGTGCAGGGGCGGAATCCCTGCAGATATAATCCTATAATATCGTTTCCGTGGATTCTACACCCCCCTTGATAATTGAGAATTGAACGGACTGGCCTATTAGTTTGGACCCCGGTCTATGTCGCGGTTCTCGCATCTTTCCTTGACTGTTTTAACGAATTTGGCCAGAGCTTCTGCCGGGCCCTCTTCCGGCGGGACAATTTTGAGACTGGTTGTGGTTACGACACTCCTGGCGAGGGTGGCGATGATTTGTGCTGCAACTTCAGGTTCTATCCGGGAGAGCAGCAATGGCAGGGCATCTACAACCTGCGTTATTACACAGGCACACTTCTTGAGCATACGATCTGATTCTGAGAGTTTTTGCATTTTAGACCTCCGGTTTGGGCTTTTGGACTTATCGGTGATTGGATTGGTGACGGGCAACAAAAAGCGCGCACTATATATAACCGTCAGGACAAGACTGGCAGGTTATATATAATGCGCGCTAAGCAACACGTCAAAAAAGAATTCTACATGATTATAAGACGCCAGGAAGGCGAATTCGTCCCGCTTTTTCGCGGTATATTTTCATAATATTTTGGTGACAGGGGCTTAAGGTGGTGTTTTGAGCGTGGAGAAG